>Ga0066855_10000045_pt1 | contig 21955 bp, 16 predicted proteins | sample ETNtaG_14_FD_65604 | JGI IMG/M metagenome (GOLD analysis project Ga0066855, IMG submission 65604) | Marine microbial and viral communities from oxygen minimum zone, Eastern Pacific Ocean - ETNP201406SV73 | ecosystem: Environmental > Aquatic > Marine > Oceanic | place: Pacific Ocean: Eastern...
AACACTAGTGATATCTTGGTACGTGCTCGTTAATTGATTGTAATACTGAATAATGTACTCCTGTACCCCATCATCCCACTGTTCATATGAATTCCAGTTCAAATCGTAATGACTGGCGTTCTGCGTCCCATTGAGTAAGATGTTTCTACCAATATTACTATCAGGACCTTTATTGCCGCAATCATCTTCATAAGATACACGGTATTTGTAATTTCTATGATGTACGTTTGCATCTGTATCTATGTAAGGTGATTGCTGAATCTGATCGTAATTAATTATCCATCCAAAATAATCATCCCAACGATCAATAGTATAAGAAATCAGGTCACTTGTATAAGACGCATAATAATCCCACTCAGTCATAATGTTTTCATTATTAAGAACAGAAGTATATACTAAATTAAGTGGATCCTCATAATTTACATAATTAGGTATTATAGAAGCACTATTGGAATGCGACTGAAAGTTTTCTTCCGGATGATTGGCTACAACATAATAATTATGGATTACATCACACAAATTGGTGTCCTGATAACTTAACAAGTTTCCCGGAACTGAATCGAGCAATTCATGTGGCGCACCATGTACCGATCGGTAGATGTCATAAGATGCTATAGAGTCCCAGCCTATATAAGGAGTCCAGCTTAAATCTACTGTTTCAAAGGAAGGGCTTGTAGCGTTTAATAATATGGTTGAATGAAGCACAGAATAATCGGAAATGTTCCCACAGGTATCTTGCTGTGCAGCGGTATAACTATTTACCTGACTAGAAAATGTAGGATGTGGGAAATAGTTTGGTGTTATTTGATTTGAAGAATGTATAAGATTCGGTTGGCTTGAAGCCGTTTCGTGATATAAATGTATCATATCAAAATTTTCATCAATGCTGTTAACAGACCATTCGATACGAACTCCTCCACTTTCAACTGTAACATAATTAATACTTGGAGCAGAAGGGTAAACAGGACGCGGAACAGACACGATGTCGGTAAAAGTAGTTGCGCAGAATTTATACTCTGTAGTTAAGGTTAAATAATAATCCATATAATCTGCTGTTGAATCGGGAGGATACGTGTAGATTGCTGTATTCGTTGCGAGTGTATCATAACCCTGAGTCGAACCATTGCCATAATCGAAAGTGTAGCTGTCTATAAAACTAGATGAGTCAATAATGTCCAGATAAACTGTGTCGCATGAAACCCGGGGTTCGAGAGTAAAATAAGGTAGTGGCGATATGACTTCTACATAATCTTCTATCAACATGGTGTCTTTACAGCCGTGTTGCGAATTAATAATTAATTCCACATCATATAAAGCTATTTCATTGAGTAATGTCTCAAGATTTGGAGAATACGTTAGATGCGTTGTATCAGATTCTACTCCCAGATAAGTAGTTTCATGTATATTCCAGGTGTAACTGTTGATGTAATCATTATTTAAACTATTAAATTCAACAATCGCAGGTTTACATTGTTCTCCGGTATTAGGACTGGAAAATGAAGCATCTACTTCATATGCTTCTATAGATACAGAGTCAATTGCTGTACAACCTAGATCATTTACAACTGTTAATTGTAGATCGTAAGTTCCCGCTACGTCCGTACTTATGGTTGTTGGGTTGTTATTTGAATTAGCAATAATTAATTCATTATTTGGTGAGCTCCATGAGAATGATGTGTTCGTACCAACTGCAGCATTCGGATTTTCTGTTAAAGTAAACTGATTGCCCAAACAAATAACAGAGGATACGCTTATTTCTGCTATGGCATCAATACCAAAACTTATTTGTTTGGAGTATTCACAATCACTATTTTCAATTGTGGCAGTGTACGTAACCGTATAATTTCCGGCATCTGTAAATGCCAATTTGATCGTGTCAGAAGTATTTAATATCGTATTCACTCCTGCTGCTGAGGATTTAATTTCCCAAATATAATTTGTAGCAAGCGTTGGTGGAGCACTAAAGTCAGCATAAATAGTTTTTTCTATGGTTTGCACAGTTTCGCTAAAGCAACTATTGCTTTCGAGAATTCCCAATTCTAAATCGTAATCGTAAACTTCAACAAAGTCTTCTAAAATAACCTGATCAAAACAACTGGTGTCTGTTGCATTTGAAACAGTAAGCTGTAGATCATAAATACCACCGTCTGCTACATTAAAAGTGTCATCTATTGAGTTTAAAGTTTGATAAACTTCACCTAAAGTATCGATTAATTGCCACTGATAAGAGTAAGTTCCGTAGAAGTCTTCAGTTAGATTAATTACTTCAGGACTAAATACGTAAGGCGTGCAATAATTTATAAATGGCTCACTAGAATCGAGTACAATATCAATAGAATCTAAATTAAGTTCTATTTTTTGTGTTGAAAAACAAGAAGTCATGCTGTCGACATTTTCCCAACTTAAAATATAAGCTCCGGTTGTCTCAAAATTATGTGTAAAAGCTTCATTATTGCCTTCTTCAATTGTGTCGCCTTCATTTAGTAATGCCCACGAATAATTGCCATCAAAATCAGATGTATCTGTAACCGTTACTTCGTAAGGAAATTCACAAACATCAACATGCCCCATCGAAAGCTCTACTTCTGGATTTTCTTTAATCTCAATAATATCTTCAAAAAAGATTGTTGTATCACAATTGTTTATGTTAGAAGATAAAGTAAGAGAAACGTCAAAAGTTCCGGGTTCTTCCATTGTGAATGATGGATTCTCTTCTGTGGAGTTTTTTAGTACCACATCATCTGCGATAATTCCCCATGAATAATTTACTGATTCGCCTAAACTATTCATTGCAGAATTCATCGGACTAAAGATGTAATCAGCACATTCAGAAATTGAATTCAGATTAAGGTCTAAATTAACGTTGTCTACAGATATTGTAATAAAATCTGTTGTTGTACAATCGAGCGCATCATCAGTTACCTCTAAAATCAAATTATATACACCTGAATTTTGAATTTCATATTCAAAAGTCTCTGAATCAGAGCTTGTTATTGTTGTGGTTTCTGAATTTAATTCCCAATCGTAAGATAAATTTCCTACAGACGGAGAACCAGTTGTATTCATATTAAGATTGTAAGGCAATTCACAAGACTCAATATTCTCAGAATTTATACTCGTGTTCGGGGAATCATTGGCATCTGCTATATTTACTATAACATCCTCTTCATCAGAGGAAAGACAAGAGCCATTATAATTCAGCTGCCAGTTGTACGTACCCTCATTAGTGTAATAAAAAGAAATATTATTAGGAGTTTCAGAAATGATTTGAGCACTCTCTATATTCCATGAAAAGTCAGAACTCAATCCTAATTGAGGTGAAGTATTCGTTAAAGTGATGATTTCTCCACCACATAATATGGCACCTTCATATGGATTTGAGAACGTAGTTTCATATTGGATGGTGTATGGATGATCCAAAACAAGGTCTACGTTACATTCATCAAATTGTACCTGAATGGGATAGGAATACACATCGTTATCTCCAACAACCACATCAAAAGTGTAATCTATGGCTGTAGTTTCTCCGGATTGCTCCCAATAAATAGATGAAGGTGTAAATGTAGATGTTATTTCTGTAGTTGCCTGATGTGTAGAGCCTGGTTCTAAACAGTTAAGGTTGTTAATGGAAGGATTTAAATTACCCGTAACATTATCAGAATCTGGTCCTTTAGCAATTAGAAAAGAAATATTCTCATAATCAGTACAACTATCATCATCAGTCCCGGCCTGGATGGTTAGCGTATGTAACCCTGCCTGATTGAGAGAGAAGTTAACATTAGTTCCAGTTTTATATTCATCTCCTATAATCCAATGAACATAGTCAAATTGCTCTGGGTTTAAAATAGAAAATGGAATATCGATCGTACCATTACAAAGAGTGTAAGAGTTTTGTGGATTATCTATGACAATATCACATTCTTGAGCGAATAAATCAACGTTTAGAAAAAACAAAGTAAAAATTAAGAATACTTTTTTCATTATGGGAATTTTTAGACAAAACTAACAATATAATTAAGTGTGTATTAGCGCTATCCATTTATACTATATTGACCAAATATAAATTAAAATATGTATCTATCGAAAAAACGACTTGTGGATTATAATTTGACATTAAAAATTCACAATTTTTTTTCATAGATTTTATTAACACACCATTTACCGGTTATAAAAAAATTAACTTTGAAATCTTATTTTACAGATTTATGAAGTAAGTCCCATGAGTAATTACTTAAGCCATTTAAATCCGTCTCAGCTCAAGGCTGTAGAGCAAACCACCGGACCTGTTATGGTCATTGCCGGAGCCGGTTCAGGAAAGACACGAGTCTTAACCTACCGCATCGTACATTTGCTCAAACAGGGCGTAGACCCCTTTAACATACTCTCTTTAACCTTTACCAATAAGGCGGCAAAAGAAATGAAAGAGCGTATTGAAAAAATTGTAGGTCTCGAAGCAAAAAACATTTGGATGGGAACCTTTCATTCAGTGTTTGCCAAAATTTTAAGATACGAAGCCGATAAATTAGGCTATCCTTCTAATTTCACCATTTATGACTCTGACGATTCCAAAGCTTTATTGCGACGAATTATTAAGGAGATGAACTTAGATACCGATATTTACAAGGTGAATATTGTTCAGTCCAGAATATCTTCGTTTAAGAACAACCTGATTACTGTTAAAGCTTACAACAATAATGCCGAACTAAAAACACAAGACGACTCCGCACATCGGCCACAAATGGGAGCCCTTTATGAAAAGTATGTAAAGGAATGCTTTAAATCCGGTGCCATGGATTTTGATGATCTGTTATTAAAGACGAATGAACTTTTATTTCGTCATCCGGATGTTCTGCACAAATATCAACATCGTTTTCATTATGTGTTGGTTGATGAGTATCAGGATACCAACCATTCACAATATTTGATTGTAAAGGCATTAGCTTCGTTAAATGAGAACATATGTGTGGTTGGTGATGACGCACAAAGTATTTACTCCTTTCGTGGAGCAAACATTCGCAACATACTCAACTTTAAAAAGGATTATTCTGACGCAAAAGTCATTAAACTAGAGCAAAATTATCGCTCTACACAAAATATTGTGAACGCTGCCAATAGCGTTATTAGTAATAATAAAGATCAGCTTGATAAAAAAGTTTGGACCTCTAATGATCTTGGCGAGAAGATAAAAGTAAATCGCGCAATGACCGATAGTGACGAAGCGGCCATAGTAGCTTCGAACATTCAGGAAACAAAACAACGCGAACAAGCGACTAACGAAAACTTTGCTATTCTTTATCGTACCAATGCACAATCGCGTAGTATGGAAGAAGCCTTGAGGAAAAGAGGTATTCCTTATCGTATTTATGGAGGTTTGTCTTTCTACCAAAGAAAGGAGATTAAAGACATGATGGCCTACTTTCGTATGGCATCAAATTCGCGAGATGAAGAGGCCCTGAGAAGAATTATCAACTATCCTAAAAGAGGGATTGGTAACAGCTCTATTGACAGAATGACACTTGCTGCCAGTGAACAGGAAAAAACACTCTGGGGAATTGTTGAAAACATCAAGTTTGAGAATACCGGATTGAATGCCGGTAGCACAACCAAGGTTGATAATTTTGCTGTACTCATCAAAAGTTTCCAGGCCATGGTAAAAGAAAAGGATGCTTTTGAAGTTGCCACATACATTGCCAAACAATCCGGAATATTAAGAGAAATGCATGTAGACAAAACCCCTGAAGGTATCAGTCGGTATGAAAACCTGCAAGAACTTTTAAATGGGATTAAAGACTTTGTAACTCAGGAAAACGAAAAACCCGAAGAAGAACGCAATACAAGTTTAGCATATTACCTGGAAGACATTGCCTTACTAACTGATTCCGACAAAGATGATGAAGATAACGGAGATCATGTGTCGCTAATGACCATCCATCAATCTAAAGGCTTGGAATATCCTTATGTGTATGTTGTAGGCTTAGAAGAAAACTTATTTCCATCGCAAATGTCCATGAGCTCACGTAGCGATCTGGAAGAAGAAAGGCGTTTGTTTTATGTAGCTTTAACCAGGGCTGAAAAAAGAGCAACACTAAGTTTTGCATTGACTCGATATCGTTGGGGGAATTCAATAGACTGTGAACCAAGCAGATTCATAGAAGAAATTAACGAGAAGTACCTCGATACGAATTTTATCAATGTAAAACCTGTTCGCAGAGCGGCTGGAAATATCGGGGGAGGAGTAAATTACAAAACCAAAGTTCCATCACGTTTCAATAAATCTGTCAAGAAAAAAGAAGCTCCAAAACAAGAAAATACCCCTACATTTGTTCCCCAAAATCTGAAAAAAATCAACCCCAATATTCAATCTCGAAATTACACAGAACAAACTTATTCAACGGGAATGAAAGTAGAACATGATAGATTTGGAGTCGGCATCATATGCAAATTAGAAGGCAACGGTTCCAATAAAAAAATTAGCGTTAACTTTACGGATGTAGGAGAGAAGACTCTTCTGGCAAAATTCGCAAAACTCAACATCCTCAAATAATTACATGAATGGAATACAATACTAATTTGTCAAAACTAATTATTCCTGAATACGGAAGGAATGTGCAGAAAATGGTTCACTCGATCATTAGTATCGAAGACCGCGACAAGAGGAATCAACAGGCAAAATCCATCATAGAAGTGATGGGGAATTTGAACCCACACCTAAGAGATGTTCCCGATTTTAAGCACAAGTTGTGGGATCACCTTTTTATTATGTCTGATTTTAATTTAGATGTAGACTCTCCATACGACAAGCCATCAAAAGAATCCTTTGAAGAGAAACCGGAGATTTTAAAATACTCTGACAACAATATTAAGCTTCGTCATTACGGTAAAATTTTACCTCTTATTATTGAAAGAACCATAGAGATGGAAGAAGGTGAATACAAAGACCTTTTGGTATTTACCATAGCCAACCATATGAAAAAATGCTATTTGACATGGAATAAATCTTCTGTTGAAGATGAGGTTATCTTAAAACACCTTGGTCAAATATCGGAAAACAAGTTAGAGATGAAAGACACCTTTAAACTTTCTTCTTTTGTTGAGGTAAAGGTTCAGAGAACTCAAAAAAAACAAAGTAATCGAGGTAGAAACCACGGAAAAAGAAAATAATATTAGATGGCTTCATTCAAAATTAAGGGAGGTAAAAAACTTAGTGGAGAAATCACTCCTCAGGGTGCAAAAAATGAAGCACTACAAATTCTCAGCGCTGTACTTTTAACTCCAGAAAAAGTTGTCATCAACAACATTCCAAATATTGTTGATGTAAATAAACTCATAGAAATCCTTGGTGACCTTGGCGTAAAAATTGAAAAATTGGGTAAAGGCTCATACAGTTTTAGAGCCGACCAGATTGATTTAGACTACTTGTTTAGCGACGATTTTAGAGATAAAGGAGGGCGATTAAGAGGTTCCATCATGATTGTAGGGCCACTATTGGCTCGTTTTGGTCAAGCCGCCATTCCGCGTCCGGGAGGAGATAAAATTGGTCGCCGAAGATTAGATACCCACTTCATAGGTTTTGAAAAGCTTGGCGCTCAATTTAATTACGACGACAAAAACGGATTCTTCCAAATAAAGGCCAAAGAACTCAAAGGCACATTTATGCTTTTAGAAGAAGCTTCGGTAACCGGAACAGCCAATATTGTAATGGCTGCTTGCTTGGCAAAAGGAACTACCACCATTTACAACGCTGCTTGTGAGCCTTATTTACAACAGCTTTGTAAGATGATTAATCGAATGGGTGGAAAAATATCCGGTATCGGATCTAATCTACTCCTTATTGAAGGTGTGGATAAACTTGGGGGCTGCGAACATAGAGTCCTTCCCGATATGATTGAAATTGGTTCGTGGATTGGTCTGGCAGCTATGACGCAGTCTGAACTAATCATTAAAGACGTCGCTTATGATGAATTGGGTGTTATTCCCGGGACGTTTAAAAAACTCGGGATAAAACTGCAAAGAAAAGGCGATGATATTTACGTCCCTTCTCAGGATCATTATGAGATCGAAAGTTTTATTGACGGTTCTATTATGAATATTTCCGATGCTCCCTGGCCCGGATTCACACCCGACTTATTAAGCATTATTCTGGTTGTAGCAACACAAGCCAGAGGTTCTGTTTTGATCCATCAAAAAATGTTCGAGAGCCGTTTATTCTTTACAGATAAACTGATAGATATGGGAGCACAAATTATTCTTTGTGATCCACACAGAGCTACAGTAATTGGTTTGGATAGAAAGAGCATGTTAAAGCCAACAGTAATGACTTCCCCAGACATACGTGCAGGAGTTTCATTATTAATTGCTGCTTTATCGGCAGATGGTGAAAGTACCATTCACAATATTGAACAAATTGACAGAGGTTACGAAGATATCGAAGCACGACTAAAAGCAATTGGTGCTGATATTACACGTCTGAATTAAACAAAAAGCCACACGACACGATGACTGTATGACAGCATGACAATAAGCAGTTGGTAGCTTTCTTTTCCGTTTACTTTAATGTTGTCTAACAACTAACAACCAATGAAACGCATAACCAACATACTTTTTATTACATGCATTTGTTTATGTTTTAGTTTTATCACCAAAGATTCTATGCTTTCAGGCACACAAAATGATGGACTAAATATTGGCGATAAAGCCCCTGATTTTTCTATTGAATCTCCTGAAGGAAACCAATTTAAACTATCTGATTTCAGAGGGAAAGTAGTATTTTTAGACTTCTGGGCATCTTGGTGTGGTCCTTGTCGTAGGGATAATCCAAACATAGTTTCCATTTACAACAAATTTCATCAGGCAGTTTTTAAAACGGCCGACGGGTTTGAAGTTGTCAGTATTTCCTTAGACGGTTTAACCGATCGTAAAGGAAACCTCAAGCAGGAAAATGCCAAGCAAGATTGGCTAACAGCTATCGAAGAAGACGGACTCGTATGGAAAAATCATGGAAGTGAATTGAAAGCCTGGGATTCTCAAATAGTTAAACAGTACCATATCAATAGCATTCCCGGCAATTACCTGATCGATGAGAAAGGAATTATCATTGCCAAAGACCTTAAAGGACCTGTACTTTACGCAACCATTAAAAGATTGACTGAATAGTAGGTTCGTTGTTGGTTGTTAGTTGCTGCTGGTTGTTACCTTGAGGAGAGAATTAATGAATTGTCATGTTCAGGTTAACTTTCAACTTTCAACTTCCAAAAAACACGTCAACTCTACCTGATTTTAGTTACTTTTGCGCCATTCTGTCACACAATGTACCATGGCAAACAATTTGCAAGGGATATTGTGCATATTCTAATACGATAAAGATGCCAAAGAAAAAGCTTAAAAAAGAGCAGGAAGAAGAGCAGGAAATGAAGGAAACACAAGAAGTTGCTGAAGAGCAAGTGCTTGAGCAGGAGCAAGTCGTTGAACTTAGCCATGAAGAGAAACTACAAAAAGAAGTAGCCGAATTAAAAGACAAGCAATTGAGACTGTTTGCCGAATTTGAAAACTTCAAAAAGAGAACTGCTAAAGAACGTATTGACTTGTTCAGAAATGCAGGCTTAGAATTTTTCGAATCCATGCTACCTGTTTTGGATGATTTCGACCGAGCTGCAAAACACCGGGAAGAAACTGAAGATAGCGAAGACCTTAAAAAAGGGATCGATTTGATACAGTCAAAACTCATAGGGATTTTAGAACAAAAAGGATTGAAGGCTATGGAGTCTTCCATCGGAAAAGGTTTTGATACAGATTTCCACGAGGCGATAACACAAATTCCTGCCCCGTCTGAAGAGATGAAAGGAAAAGTCATTGACGAAACGGAGAAAGGATATTTATTAAACGATAAAGTAATCCGCTACGCGAAAGTTGTAGTAGGACAATAATCAATAGCAATGGCTAAAAGAGATTATTACGATGTACTGGGCGTTGCCAAGGGAGCTACGGAAAAGGAACTTAAAAAAGCTTATCGAAAGTTAGCTATTCAGTTCCACCCGGATAAGAACCCTGATAACAAACAGGCAGAGGCTAAATTTAAAGAAGCTGCCGAAGCATACGAAGTACTTAACAACCCCGATAAAAGAGCTCGCTACGACCAATACGGTCATGCAGGACTCGAAGGCGGCGGCTTTGGCGGCGGCGGTTTCGGTGGTGGTGGAATGAATATGGATGATATCTTCAGCCAATTTGGAGATATTTTTGGCTCCGCTTTTGGTGGTGGAGGCTTTAGAAGTTCTCGAGGTGGCAGACGTCGCAGCAGAGGTTCTAACCTTAGAGTTCGTGTAAAACTTACACTCGAAGAAATCGCTAATGGCGTAGAGAAAAAGATCAAGATCAAAAAAGATGTTGGTTGTGACGACTGTAATGCTACAGGAGCCGAAAATGGCAACCTGAGCACCTGTCGACAGTGTAACGGCTCCGGACAAATGGTTCAGGTCGTGAATACACCTCTTGGTAGAATGCAAACCTCTACGACCTGTAACGCTTGTAACGGACAAGGGGAAACAGCAACTTCTGCTTGTGGTACATGTAGCGGGCAAGGAGTTGTTAAAAAAGCCGATGAAGTAAGCATTAAAATTCCTGCCGGAGTTGAAGACGGAATGCAACTATCCGTTTCCGGTAAAGGTAATGTAGCACCTCGTGGTGGTATTGCCGGTGATCTTATCGTACTTATTGAAGAAATTCCTCACGAGTTCTTAAAACGAGATGGAAAAAACTTGCACCACGACCTCTACATCAGTTATTCCGATGCAGTTTTAGGGGCGAACCCTGAAATTCAAACCATCTCTTCAAAAGTCAAGATCAAACTTGATGCAGGGATTCAATCGGGAAAAATTTTACGCCTACGTGGAAAAGGACTTCCAAGTGTAGAGAGCTATGGAACAGGAGATCTGTTAATCCATGTAAACGTGTGGACCCCACAAGAGCTCGATAAAGAACAGCGAAAATTCTTTGAAGATTCCAAAGACAAGGACAACTTCCAGCCCGATCCTGATAAAAACAACAAATCATTCTTCGATAAAGTCAAAGAAATGTTTCAATAATTTAAAAAAATCCCCCGAGAATTCGGGGGATTTTTTTTGGTTGCTAGTTGCTGTCGGTCCCTGAGCTTGTCGAAGGGCTGGTTGTTTGGGATTGTCCCCTTGAGGGGACTACAGGGGTGTTCATTTTTTAACTCCTGACCGCTGACTCCACAAAGCTCAAAAAAACAAAAGCTTTTTTCAATCAAGTCAGCAGAATAAATATCTTTGAGTAAACACTTTACCAATGGCTTACAAAAGTTTAGAAGCTTGCATTCGGGATCTCGAGAAAAACGGACAACTTCTACGTATTAAGGAAGAAGTAGACCCCTATTTGGAAATGGCATCTATTCAGCTAAGAGCCTATGAAAAAGGAGCTTCAGCCATACTTTTTGAAAAAGTTAAAGGTACGGAGTTCAGAGCTTTGTCAAACCTTTTTGGTGATGTCGATCGTTCCCGTTTTTTATTCCGTGATACCATGGGAATGGTACAAAACATCGCCTTGCTAAAGAAAGACCCCCTATTAGCTTTAAAGAACCCATTAAAATACCTTTCTACACCTAAACATCTGTACAATGCCTTGCCTAAAAAAGTTTCAAAGCGCAGTGCAGGATTTACCGAAACCACCATCGATAAATTGCCACAGATTACCTGTTGGAAAAATGATGGAGGACCCTTTATTACACTTCCAGTTGTTTACACCGAAGATGTAGATCAACCCGGTTGGACAAAGTCTAATATGGGTATGTATCGAATTCAGTTGGGAGGAAATGATTATGTGCAAAATGAAGAAATAGGCTTACACTACCAAATTCACAGAGGAATAGGAGTACATCAATCAAAAGCCAATGCCAAAGGCCAACCCTTAAAAGTCAGCATTTTTGTAGGAGGGCCACCAGCCTTAAGCTTTTCAGCAGTAATGCCCTTGCCCGAAGGAATGCCCGAATTCGCCTTTGCCGGAATGTTGGGAGGAAAGCGCATGCGCTACTTTAAAGAAGATGGTTACACCGTATGTGCTGATGCAGATTTTGTCATTACCGGAGAAGTACAGCCCCACGACGTAAAGCCCGAAGGTCCCTTTGGAGATCATTTGGGGTACTACAGTTTAAAACACGATTTTCCACTGATGAAAGTCCATAAAGTGTATCATAAAAAAAATGCCATTTGGCCATTTACCGTGGTCGGAAGACCGCCACAAGAGGATACCAGCTTTGGTGCGATGATCCACGAATTGGCAGGAGACACCATTAAGATGGAACTGCCGGGAGTAAAAGCCGTTCATGCAGTTGATGCCGCGGGAGTTCACCCCCTGCTTTTTGCCATTGGTTCCGAGCGTTACACACCCTACGTAAAAGAACGACAACCCGCAGAGATACTAACACAAGCCAATCATATCTTAGGCTTCGGACAGATGTCTTTAGCCAAGTTCCTTTTTATCGCTGCTGAAGAGGATAACAAAAACTTGAACATTGATGATGAACAAGCTTTTGTTCAGCATATTTTAGAACGAGTAAATTGGGAAAGAGACCTACATTTCTACACCAAAACCAGTATCGACACTTTGGACTATTCTGGTGAGGGACTAAACACAGGCTCTAAAGTAGTCATTGCTGCTGCAGGAGATAAGAGAAGAACCTTGGCACATTCATTAGATGCTATGGGCGATTTACCCGAAGGGATTAAAAAAGTAAAATGGGTTGCTCCCGGTATTTTGGCCATTTCCTGTTCCCCTTTTGAGTCCTATGAAAAAGCACATACAGAAATGGAGCATTGGGCAAAATCTTTAAAAAACCTTTTAGGCGAACAATCTAATTCACTGCCTTTATTATTGATGTGTGATGATGCAGATTTTGTTGCAGAAACCTACAACACCTTCTTGTGGACAACATTTACCAGAGCCAATCCGTCACACGATATTTATGGGGTTGACGCGTTCACCCAACACAAACATTGGGGTTGTAAAGGAAGTTTGATGATTGACATCCGAATCAAACCACACCATGCACCACCATTACTTTTAGATAAGCAAGTGGAAAAAAGAGTAGATGCTATTTTTCAGAACCATCCCGATTTGGCTAAACTTTAATGACTAGTGACTAGTGACCGGTAATCAGTGAAGTTTTGAGTTTTAAGTCGTCACCCTGAACTTGTCGAAGTATGTCGTGCCGTTTCTTTAGCAATCATACTACCTGATACTTTGTACTTAATGCTTTGACTAAGCCTCCGACTGTCTCTGACGGATTGCCTCGTAAAGAATAACGGCAGTAGCAACGGATACGTTAAGCGATTCCGTTTTTCCAAACATAGGAATACGCGTTTTAACATCCGCTAATTCCAGAATGTCTTCAGAAATACCATCCTCTTCAGAGCCCATAACAATAACTACAGGATCAACAAAAGGGACATCGTAAAGATTCGTATCCGTTTTTTCGGTACAAGCAATTACTTTAAGGCCACTCTTTTTCAAGTATTTTAGGCTGTGATGAAGATTCTGTTCTCTACAAATAGGGATGTGCATCAAAGCGCCGGTAGAAGTCTTCATGGCATCAGAATTTAACTGAGCACCACCAATCTTAGGCAAGATAATTGCGTTTACACCACAAGATTCAGCCGTACGAGCAATCGCACCAAAGTTACGTACATCAGTAATTCGGTCGAGCATTAAGAAGATTGGCGATTTACCATCTTCATAGGTCTGCATCAATACATCACCCAAACTGTAGAAGTTTACAGGCGATACAAAAGCAAAAACCCCCTGGTGGTCTTTGTGTGTAAGGCGATTTAGTTTTTCAACCGGAACTGCTTTAAACATAATATTGTGCTCTTTTAAAAGGGCACGTAATTCCATAGCTAAACCTGTATTCAAACCTTTTTCCATAAAGATCTTATCGAATTCTTTTCCCTCATGGACAGCGTCCATAACGGCTTGTAAACCGAAAATCTCTAAACTCTTTTGTAAACGATCTTTCTTCATAGGGCGCAAAAGTACGATTATTCGCCTTCAGGCAAGTACTCTGTGTCCGATTTATCGAGTAGATTCTGAGAAATGCTTTTGTTGGTTTTTGCGCCTAGTACTTTAATCTTTTCTACGCTTCTTACAAGATTCCCGTTTCCTGTACTCAACTTGTTCTGTGCAGCTTCATATTTTTTATGCGCCTGGTCAATCGCTTTCCCCACACCTTCCAAGTCATTCGTAAAGCCAATGAACTTTTCGTACAAGGCTCCTGACTGACGTGCAATTTCAAGTACATTTTTCTTTTGATTTTCCTGCTGCCAGATAAAAGATACCGTTCGCATGGTTGCCATTAGAGTAGAGGTGCTCACTAAAATGATGTTTTTATTTAGTGCCAGATTAAAAATCTCTCCATCTTCTTGTAGCGCCAATGTTAAGGCCGGTTCAATAGGAACAAACATCAAAACATAATCCGGTGCATTAATGCTGTAAAGATTTGGGTAGTCTTTTCCTGCCAAGTCTTTAATGTGTTTTTTAATACTCTCTAGATGTTGTTTTAAAAAGACTTGCTTTTGGAGTTCATCTTCAGCATTTATGTATTGCTCATAGGCCGTAAGTGATACTTTGGAATCAATAATTAAGTTTTTGTGATCGGGCAGATCAATGATGCAGTCAGGCCGTTTGTCGTTCCCCTCCTCATCTTTCATAGAATTCTGTGTACGGAAATGAACCCCCTTATTTAAACCCGATTTCTCAAGTAAAACTTCCAACTGCAATTCGCCCCAATCCCCTTGAACTTTAGAATCGCCTTTAAGAGCCTTTGCCAGATTATTGGCATCTTCACTAATTTGTAAGTTGGCTTTTTGCAACAGTTTTATTTGCTCAGAAAGGCGGCCTCTGTTTTCTTGGTCTTTAACGTATTTATCTTCCACACTCGCTTCGAAACTTTTAATTTTTTCGCCCAGAGGTTTTAGAATTTGATCGATATTTTTCTGGTTTTGCTCGGCAAACTTTTCTGATTTCTTTTCCAAGATCTGATTTGCCATATTTTCGAATTGCGTTTGCAACTGCTTTTGTTGCTCAATTAAACGCTTACCTTCCTCATCGAGTTTTGAATTTAACGTGTCGATGAGCGTGTTTTTTGAAGAAACAGCTGCCTTTAAATTTCCAATCAGTTCTTCCTTTTCGCGATTTTCTTTTTCTACTTTTTCAGAACGCTCTTTTTCGGAAGCATAAAGCTCCTTCGAAACATATTTATTCAAGTCTGCACCATGACTGTTTTTTGATGTTTTGCTTCTGCTGTACAAAACACCAATGCTGATTCCGGCAGCCAATCCAATGAGTAAGTAGAGTATTTCCATAATTATCTTTTATGCGAAGATCTAATCTAAGATTGACAATTGCTGACAATCATCAGCTAAATTCCAATCAATGGTTTCTTTGCTCACCGAAGTTAAGTATTCATTGCATTTAGAAAAAGGTTTGGAGTCAAAGAATCCATTTCGCGCTGAAAAAGGCGATGGATGTACCGATCTGATGATGAAATGTTTCTTTTCATCGATCAATTTAACCTTCTGTTGAGCGAAATTCCCCCAAAGAATAAAGACGATATGTTCGCATTTTTCAGAGATCAGCGTAATAATTTTATCGGTAAATGTTTCCCATCCCTTTTTTTGGTGTGATCCCGGTTCGTGTGCTCTTACGCTCAATGTCGCATTTAAAAGCAAAACACCTTGTTCTGTCCACGGTTCCAAATTTCCTGAAGTAGGAGCCTTGCAAGCCATGTCGCTTTGCAACTCTTTGAAAATATTTTTTAGCGAAGGAGGGATTTTGACACCATTGGGTACTGAAAAACTTAAGCCATTTGCCTGATTGTGATTGTGATATGGGTCCTGACCCAGAATGACCACTTTCACTTCTTCAAGACTTGTTTTATTAAGCGCTGCAAAAGTTAATTCGGAAGGTGGAAAAACGCTGTGTGTTTTTCTTTCATTTTCTACAAACGAAGAAAGCGTTTTGAAATAGTCTTTTTCAAATTCGTTTTTCAAATATTTTTTCCACGAAGCGTTTAAGGTTTCAACCATACATCAAAAATAAGTGATTTATGTGATTGGTTGTTAGTTGTTGGTTGTTTTCATCCTGAGTCTTATGGTCACAATTTGTGACCTTCAAGATTTTCGATCTATTTTAAAGGCGAGGTGTCTTTATTTTATGGCATTCCTTTTGCCTGATAAAAATTTAGTATTTTTGTTCCTTATTAAAAAACCGAAAAACATGAAAAAGCTTGTATTTATTGCCGCTTTGTTTATTGTTGCTTTGGCTGTTCAGTCTTGTTGTGTAAAGGCTAAATGTCCGGGTGTAACACAAATTGAAGCACCACAAAGCAATTCGTAAATGAATTGGATAGCCCTTAAAGACTATTCACAAATAAGCGAGGCTCTGGAACGATCAGAGCCTTTTCTTGTGTTTAAGCACAGCACACGTTGTTCTATTTCGAGCATGGCAAAAAGTCGTTTAGAACGAAATTTTGACTTGGATGGTGTACAGGCATTTTATTTGGATCTGATTACCTATCGGTCAATTTCCGATCAATTGGTTTTAGATTTCAATGTAGCACATCAATCGCCACAACTATTGTTTATTCAAAAAGGAAACTGCACCTACCATGCATCACATAATTCAATAGACCTGGAAGCGATAAAAGCAAAACTTTAGATACACATTCATAGGATATTCCCTAATTTTGTCCCGTAAAACGGAATCGATGGCAACAGAGACTACCATAGAGAAAAAAGAAAAGCAACAAGGTAAACCAAAGTGGTTACGCGTTAAGCTACCTACAGGTCAGAGCTACAAAAAAGTTCGTAAGTTGGTTGCGGATCATAAGCTTCATACCATTTGTGAAAGTGGGAACTGTCCGAATATGGGTGAATGTTGGGGCGCGGGTACTGCCACGTTTATGATCTTGGGGAACATCTGTACCCGATCTTGTGGTTTTTGTGCAGTAGCTACGGGAAAACCTTTAGCGGTAGATTGGGCTGAGCCAGAAAGAGTATCGAGGTCTGTAAAATTGATGGAAGTAAAACATGCCGTTATCACTTCTGTAGATCGCGATGATCTCAAGGACGGTGGTTCTATCATATGGGCAGATACAGTTAAAGCCATTCGAAGAGTAAGTCCGACTACGACTATGGAAACACTAATCCCCGATTTTAAAGGGGACAAAGGTCAGATTCAACGTATTGTTGATGTAGCTCCGGAAGTTGTTTCTCACAATATTGAAACCGTTAAACGCTTAACACGTTCTGTTCGCATACAAGCTCGTTACGAACGTTCTTTAGAAGTTTTGAAATATCTGAAAGAAGGTGGTATGCGTACCAAAACAGGCATTATGCTTGGTTTAGGTGAAACCGAAGCAGAGGTTATTGAAGCCATGAAGGACCTGGTAGGGGTTGGGTTGGATGTACTAACACTTGGTCAATATTTACAACCCACACCCAAACACCTTTCAGTAAAAGAATTTGTCACCCCTGAGCAGTTTGCCAAGTACAAAGAAATTGGCCTGGAATTGGGAATTCAATACGTAGAAAGCGGACCTTTGGTAAGGTCATCGTACAAAGCAGAAAAACATTTAAAATAATAAAGAGGCTGCTGCCTCTTTTTTTAGTTTTGAATTATGAAAAATATTAAAATAGGTATTAATGGATTTGGAAGAATAGGCAGAACCCTTTTTCGTGTATTGCAAGAGCGCGAAGGAGTGGAGGTTGTTGCTGTTAATGATGTGGCGGATGCAAGATCCTTAGCTCATCTTTTAAAATACGATTCCGTCCACGGAACATTTAATGCCGACATTAAGGTTTCAGATAAAGCCATACTTGTTGACGGCCGGTCTGTTACATTGACCCATGAGTCAGCATTAGAAAACCTTTCGTGGACAAACTGCGATGTGGTTATTGAATCTACGGGTAAGTTTCTCACGAAATCCAATCTGGAAAAGCATATCAAGGCAGGAGCTAAAAAGGTAATTTTGGCAGCCTCATCTAAAGGAGACGATGTGAAGATGGTCGTTTTGGGTGTCAATGATCACATGATAAATAATCGTGATGTCATCCTGTCCAACGCATCTTGTACAACCAATTGTGCTGCACCCATGGTGCAACTTATCGACGAAAATTTTGGCGTAGAGCAGGCCTACATCACTACCGTGCATTCCTACACCAAAGATCAAAGTTTACAAGATACTCCACATAAAGATCTGCGAAGAGCCAGAGCAGGAGCCTTATCCATTATTCCTACCACTACCGGTGCAGCAAAAGCCATTACAAAAATATTTCCTCACCTTGAAATAGGAGGTTGTGGTATGCGAGTACCGGTGCCCAACGGTTCTTTAACGGATATTACATTTATCGTCAAAAAAGAATGTACCATAGAAGAGGTAAATCAAGTCTTTTTGAAGGCATCTAAAGGATCTCACCGAGGTTTTTTAGCGTACACTGAAGACCCTATTGTTTCTGCGGATGTTTTAGGGAATCCGGCTTCGTCTTTGTTTGATGCTCAGCTGACTTCTGTACTTGGTAAAATGGTGAAAATTGTTTCCTGGTACGACAATGAGATGGGCTATTCAAATCGTTTGGCTGATCTGATAAAAAAGGTGAGTCACCAGACTCTCTAATTTGTCATCCTGTCTCGATAACTGTTCGAACAAAAGTTTGTTTTTGGTTTTGTGTCACAAAGGCTTACAGCTTTTGTTGGTTAGTCTCACCCCTTCGGAGTGCTGATTACTGATGCCTGAAAGCTGATTGCTAGTTTAATGGTTTACCGGTTTCGAGAACTTCGAGTCGTAGAAATTCAGGTTGAGAAGCCCATTTTCCATGACACCATAAGAATTGTAGTTTACCCACTCACCCAGATTAATGTATTGACTATTATCGGAGAGTTTTATGTCCAAAGGAAGGTGTCTGTGCCCAAAAATAAAATAGTCGAAATGTTCTTTCGTTAAAACATCTTTGGAATAACGAACCAGCCATTCATTTTCTTCGCCTTTGAAGATCTCATCAGTATCGACATTGGAAATTCTGCTTTTGTCCGAAAAATAGCTTGCTAACCAAAAAGAAGCATTAGGGTGCAGTCTCGAAAAAAGCCATTGACAAATACGATTCGTAAATATTTTTTTCAAAAATTTGTAGCCCTTATCTCCGGGTCCTAAACCATCGCCGTGTCCGATAAAGCATTTTTTTCCTTGTAGTTCAACTTGTATTGGGGCTCGGTGAACCTGTAATCCAATCTCTTTTTCCAGATAGCCAAAAGTCCACAAATCGTGATTTCCCGTAAAGAAGTGAACAGGGATTCCTGCATCACAAATTTCCGCGAGCTTCCCCAAAATACGCACATGACCACGAGGTACAGCACGCTTCCATTCAAACCAAAAGTCGAACACATCGCCTACCAAATAAATTTCTTTGGCATCCTTTTGAATTTCATTTAGCCAGGAAATGATCTTGCGTTCTCTCTTGATGCTTTCTGCATGATCAGGAACTCCTAAATGAAAATCGGAGGCAAAATATGTTTTTGTTTTCAGCGACATTTATTGGTTTAATATTTCTGCAATTTTTGTATTTAAAACTTCAATGGGAAGGTTTTCCCCAATGATTTGTCCATTTGTGTTAACTAAGATCGTAAAAGGAATGCTTCTAAAATTGTATTTATTCAGTATTTCAGATTCCCAGCCTTTTAGATCGCTCACCTGAGTCCATGTTAACTGGTCATCTTTGACAGCTTTTCCCCAGTCTTGTTTTGGTGTTGCTTGTTGGGGAATACCATCTAAAGAAATACTTACCATTTCCAATCCATTATTATGGTATTTATGGTAGAGTTCTACAATTTTTGGATTGGCAGCTCTACAAGGTTTACACCATGAAGCCCAGAAATCAAGAAGTACGAGCTTGCCTTTGTGCGCACTAAGAGAAAACAATTCCCCATTTATGTCCGTCATCGTGAAATCAGGAGCATACGCCGTTTTAACTATTTTAATTAGAAGTTGCGTGTGAGATGAGCCCGGCCAGTTGTTTTGAAAACTTTGACTTACCTTTTCGTAGTAATCAAAATCATTATGCAGATTGAGAATATTTTCTCCTTTTACCGCTTGAAAAAGTGCAAGAATAGAAATTTTAGATTCTAAATTTGAGTCAATGAAAGCTTTTAAGTAATCCGTGTGTCCCTCAAGAATCTTATTGAAGCGATCTTGAATATCAATGAAATCTTCCTTTTGAGCTTCTTTGGCTTCTTCGTAGATCAGATTGATATTTGTTTCAAAAGTGTTAAGCTTCTTGTTTAGCTCCAGGATTTGACTTGAGCCCTTTGACCCCTTAACAATGTAGTTGTTATCCCATTCCGATTTGTTTCCGGTAATCTCTATTTTTTCTCCTTTCTCAATCAATAGATTTATCCCTTCACCTTCGGGAGTTCGCAAAAGAAAAAATGCTGAGCCTTCAAGACTATTTGCAGCTACAAACTCTCCGTCAACAGGAAAAAGAGTGTCAATTAGCAGTAAATTATCAGCCTCTATTTTTTCAAAGATAATGGTGTCTGCACCTTCCACCTCTGCGTGAATGGTAAAATCTCCTTCTGGAGTTTTTATCTTAGGTTGGCAGGCTGTTAAAGCCAGTATGAAGATGCTTAAAGCTGAAAATAATCGTTTCATCATTTATTTTTCGAGTTCTTCTCTAATCATTTGGTTGGTAACTTTAGGATCTGCTTTACCACGAGAAAGCTTCATCACTTCACCCATAAATAAACCCAACAGGTTTTTCTTACCATTTTTGTAAGCTTCTGCTTTATCAGGAAATTTTGCAATGGCTTGTTGTACAAACTCCAAAAGAGCATCCGAGTCTGATTCTTGAATCAAATGATTTTCTTCCGCTAATTTTTGTACCGTCACATCCGGACTTTTCACCATTAAAGGAAAAAGTTCCTTATTGGCTTTAGAATTGGCAATTTTACCATCCTTAATTAATTGGATCATCTCAGAAATGCGAGATGCAGATAAATTGAATTCTCCGATTTCTATGGCTTTATCATTTAGGTGAGATTTTAGAGGTCCCATAACAATGTTAGCTGCCATCTTGTACTCCTTCGTATGATTCGAAATCTCATCATAGTAAAGAGCGATTGCTTTTGTCTCTGTAAGATTTCGGGCATCATAATCAGATAAACCGAATTCTTTGGTGTATTTACTGAACAACTCCTCCGGCAAAGCAGGAAGTGTAGATTTTATTTTCTTAATGTAATCCTGTTGGATCAATATCGGAGACAGATCCGGTTCCGGAAAATATCGATAATCATGTGCATCCTCTTTTGAACGCAGAATAGAAGTTTCATTTTTAGCAGCATTGTAGTTTCTGGTTTCCTGATCTACTTCACCACCATTTTCATAAACTCCGATCTGTCTTTTGCTTTCAAGCTCAATGGCCTTCTGCACATTTCTCATCGAGTTCATGTTCTTTACTTCCACCCGATTTCGCAATTCAGTGTCACCCTTTAAGCGGACTGAAATATTTGCATCGCAACGCATCGAACCCTCTTCCATATTACCATCACAAATATCCAGGTAACGAACCAACTTTCGAACTTCAGAAATAAAACTGTAAGCCTCTTCTCCGGAGCGTAAAACAGGTTCACTAACGATTTCCAAAAGAGGTACACCTGCACGGTTAAGGTCGATTAAAGAGTCGAAAGGGTCGATGTCGTGAATACTTTTCCCGGCATCCTCCTCCATATGAATACGTGTTAATTCGATCTTTTTAGGATTCCCGTTTTTATCGGTAACATTAACGAAACCTCCATCACAAATCGGTGTTTTATCCTGTGTTATTTGGTAGCCTTTTGGTAAATCAGCGTAGAAATAATTCTTTCTGGCATATTCATTACGCTCTCTAATAGTACAGTT
>Ga0066855_10000048_pt1 | contig 21627 bp, 18 predicted proteins | sample ETNtaG_14_FD_65604 | JGI IMG/M metagenome (GOLD analysis project Ga0066855, IMG submission 65604) | Marine microbial and viral communities from oxygen minimum zone, Eastern Pacific Ocean - ETNP201406SV73 | ecosystem: Environmental > Aquatic > Marine > Oceanic | place: Pacific Ocean: Eastern...
CTCAGTGATATACCACCACTTCTCGATATTCTAACAAAGTCAGCCACAGGCCAAGAAATCACAACTTATTTCAATATGATTTCTTCACCACGACGAGAGGGTGAAAAGGATGGTCCTAAGTCAATGCACCTTGTTTTACTCGACAATGGGCGATCCAAAATACACCAAAATAATGACATGCAAGAGACTTTAAAGTGTATACGTTGCGGCACCTGTATAAACCATTGCCCAGTATATACTCAATTAGGTGGTCATGCCTATGGGACAGTCTATCCTGGACCAATAGGCATAACTCTAGAGCCTCAAAAACAAGGCATTACTGAGCTTGGCGAACTCACCTCTTTATGCACAATGTGTGGTGCATGTGGCGAAGTCTGTCCAGTCCAGATTCCTTTACCTAAATTAATCAATAAGTTACGTTCAGAGGCAGTAGAAGGTAACAATACAAACGAACTTATTGAGGGCACTAGAAGTAAGCGAAAACCTTTGGAATCATTAGCTTGGCAGGTTTGGAAGCAAGTTTATAGCAGCCCATTTATCTACTCTATTTTTTCTAAGATTGCCACCAGACTTAACTTTATTTCCCCAAAAAAATTGGGTAAATGGGGCAAATACCGGATAACACCTAGACCATCTAAACAGAGTTTAAAAGAGTTGGCGAATCAAGCAGGTTTTGATCATGAATAATAGTCGAGAAATTATCCTTGAAGGATTAAAAAATAACGCTAATGAGACAAGTCATAGAAAAGTTAATGTAGCAAAAAAAACGTACCACTGGTCTAAAGAAGAAATGATTGCAAAACTTAGTGAAAAACTTCAATCAGCCAGAGCTGAAACTTTCGTATTAAGTGATGCAGAATTAATCGGCTGGCTAAATGATGAACTACCTAAAAGAAGTATTGGAAACATACTCATTGGTACGAGTATTGAAAAACAGATATCTCAATATATAAATAATGAGATTGAAGTTATAAAATATGAAGATTCTTACGAATCCTGGAGCGAAAAACTTTTCAATGAGACTGATGCGAGTATTACAACTACGATTGGCGCAATAGCCGAGAGTGGCTCTATTGTCTTACATCCCACACCTCATGAACCACGACTAATGTCTCTAGTTCCAAATATACATATCGCTCTAGTATATGAGGACACCATTTATGAAACATTTGATCAAATTATTTCCACTCAACATTGGTCAGAAAATATGCCAACAAACGCATTATTGATTTCTGGACCTTCTAAAACAGCTGATATAGAGCAGGTACTGGCGTATGGTGTTCATGGCCCAAAAGAGTTAATTGTGTTAATACTAACATCTTAATATCTATCTTTTATTAATCCGATATAGTCAATGATTTATCAAATATTTGGCATTATTTTTCCGGTGGTAGCAATTGTTTTAGTGGGCTATTTCTATGCTACTAAATTTCAACCAAATATGGAAACCGCAAATACTATCAATATTAATATTTTTTTGCCAGCATTGATGTTTTCAGTTTTATCAAAAGAGTCCTTTCAGATTCAAAATTATCAGATATTGGCGTTATCTGGAGTTATTGTTATTTTAGGTTCGGGCATTCTTGCATGGATCGTTGCAAAAGCTTTAGGTATAAATATTAAGACCTTTGTGCCACCTATGATGTTTAACAATACAGGCAATATTGGCTTACCGTTAGCAGTGTTGGCATTTGGGGAAGTTGCTCTTGGTGCAGCAGTCGTTCTTTTTGTTATTGAGATGTTATTACATTTCACCTTTGGCGCTTATATTTTGTCAAAAAATACAAATTTCATGTCCATATTTAGGTCTCCGATTCTGATTGCAACATTGGCAGGTTTGTCTGTCAATCTTATTGACTTTCAGCCTTGGTTGCCTGTTAGGCAAATGATCGATTTATTAGGACAAGCAGCAATACCATTATTATTGTTTACATTAGGAACGCGTTTAATTGGAATTAACTTTGGAGATTGGAAGTTGGGTGTTTTGGGTTCTTTATTATGTCCTTTGTCCGGCTTGGTAGTTATATTAATTGTTGTTCAATTTTTTGAACTTGAACATTTGCATTATCAGCAACTCATCTTATTTAGTGTACTGCCGCCTGCGGTTCTTAATCATATGATGGCTGAGAAATACCAGCAACAGCCAGAAACTGTAGCTTCTATAGTGATGATTGGCAATATTGGTAGCTTAATTGTTCTTCCTATTGCGCTTTACTACGTACTCTAGATTAATATAATCCTACTATTTTATTGTTGAAAGACTTGAGATTTGTTTCATCAAGTCATTATTCCAATCTCCATCAACAACAATATGAGCTGCAGCTCCAAGTAAAAATGCCTCAATCAAATTGTGACTCAAATACATGGACTTGGCTTATCAAGACTAACGGGTTGGGTAATAGCCAGTCTGTTTCTAGTTAGTCTAATCTTCGTATACTCTGAAAGAGGCTGGAGTCACATTAACGAAGTACTAAGAATTCCCGTAATCGACTACCTTCTTGTTTTTCTTTTAGCTGGACTTGTGGCGTTATTACTTAGACTTACTAAAAAAATTCAAGGGTAAAACGACATCAATAAATGGCTGATATTCAATTTATTAACCAACGACAGATTCTGCTGCTGGCAAGAACTGCAACAATACTTCTAAACCAACATAGACGGTTGAAAATACCAACACCATAACACCTACACATGCTACAACCAATTTAGGAATGTTTTGTGTTTCCTGATTATTCATATTTAACAAGGTCTCTAAATAAAAAACCCACACGAATTGCAGCTGCCATGAAGATACTGATACAAAATGCACACATGAATGTTGAATTAAATAATATTTCCATAATTCCCTCACTAAATAAAAATCAAGTTATTGTAAAACTGTCAAAAGGAGCATTGATGCCAATACTAATTGTGCGCAAAAAAAAAGAGTTAATAAACACCCAAATATAAATGTATTGACACCAAAACCCATAGAACGACCTTCATGAAGCAGAATGTTCTCATGGGGTCATTCTGCAGGAGAAAAAGTCATTCGGGGTTATTATTACAAGATGATCAAATTAAAAACTTGACCTATGTCAAGATTGATTTAATTTTTATGAAAAAATATTCAGTAGCTATTTATCGCTTCAATAGGACAAAAGAAAAATAATTATTTGCTAGACTTATCTTCGTCAAATAGTATTCTATTTGCCGACCCCTTAAGATCATCATATTGGTCATTATTAAGTGTCCAAAAAAAAGAAATGAGTCCAATGACACTTAATAAAAGTGCTATAGGAATGAGGTAAATCAATACGTCCATTAGCCCCCTCTATTACTATTTAGTCGAAAACTATTAAAGACAACCACCAGTGAAGAGCTTGACATTGCTATAGCAGCAATAAGAGGTGTTACATAACCAAACATTGCTAAAGGAATGGCAATAATGTTGTAGAAAATGGCAATCATAAAGTTTTCTTTTATTATTATTTTCGTTTTATTGGCAATAACAAAAGCCTTAATAATTGGCTTAAGCTTTTCCCCTTGAAAAACTATATCAGCAGTGTTTTGAGTAATATCTATAGCACTTGAAGGTGACATAGATATACTGGCTGATGAAAGCGATGGTGCATCATTTAACCCATCTCCTACCATCAATATTTTGGCTCCTTTATCCTTTAATGTTTCTATATATTCGCATTTATCTATAGGTGAAGTTTCGGCATAATAATCTGAAATTCCTACCTTATTTGCAATATCACTAACGATTTTTTTAGAATCTCCCGACAAGAGTATTACTTTATAGCCAAAATTTTGAAAATAATTAACGGTATTTTTTGCATCTTTTCTTAAAATGTCAATAAATTTAAAACAAATTTTTTCATTATTTATTGAAAGCCATAATTCTATTTCATCGGACTCTTGACCTTTCTCATTACCACACCATTGACGCCTTCCAAGCTTGGCTTCTCTTCCATCAATGAGTCCTTGCACTCCAAGACCTGGAAATTCTTTTGCATCTTTAATATCAAGCAATTCTCCAGAATACGCCATAGAGATTGCCTGTGATAATGGGTGCTTACTATTGACTGCAAGTGAAGCTGCAATTTGAAGTTGCGATTCCTTATAATCTTTCTCTATTAGTTCAGGCTTACCAAGAGTTAGCGTCCCAGTTTTGTCTAAAATCACCGTATCTATAGCAGCTAGCTTTTCTAATGCGTCGCCAGATTTCAATAATATTCCACTTTTAAAAAGTTTTGAACCCGCCAAAACTTGGGCTACAGGTACCGCTAATCCAAGTGCACATGGACATGTAATTATGAGTACTGTTACAGCATTCAAAAGCGCTAATTGCCATGATATGCCAAAAGATAACCAGCCTAAAAAAGTTAGCAATCCCATTATATGCACTATAGGTGTATAGAGGCTTGCAGCTTTATCTGCAATTCGAACATAACGTGACTTAGATCTCTCTGATTTCTCCATCAAAGTAATAATATCTCCCAGCAAACTTTCTTCACTTGCTTTCGATGCTATTAACTGAAATGCAGATGCGATATTGATTGTTCCAGCAAAAATAGAATCTCCCTTATTAACAAGCTTTGGTATTGTTTCACCCGTAATTAGGCTCATATCAACCTCTGAAGTTCCCTTAGAGACTTTTCCATCAACTGGGATACTTTCTCCCGAGGCTACCAGTATAGTCATTCCCTCTCTGATGTCGCGAATAGGAACAATATGTCTTTTATTGTCTTTTAGAACAGTTGCAGTTCCCTGAAGCTTTGCAAGCAAAGCCTTAGCAGACTCTTTTGCTTTGCCCTTAGCACGATTATCGAGATACCTACCAATTAAAAGAAAAAAAAGGAGCATCACTGCGGAATCAAAATAGATATACTCACCATGATTTATTGTCTCAAATAGACTCATCGTGCTTGCAAGAATTATTGCCAAAGAGATTGGAACATCCATATTCGTATGTCTTTTATTCAACACCTTGATAGCAGAATGAAAGAAAGGTCTTCCAGAATAAATAATAGCGGGTAGAGCAATAATAGCTGATATCCAGTGCAAAAAGTCTTGTGTTGCAGCTCCCATAAACTCAACTTTTTCTGACCACAGGCCTATAGAAATCATCATCAGATTGCCCATTGCAAAACCAGCAACAGCAAGGCAACGTAAAAGCAATTTTTCTTGATCTTTTGAATCGCCTTTAATAGATTCACCAAAAGGCTTTAGATCATAGCCAAGATTTATAACTATATTGGCTAAAAAATCGCCAAAGCTCTTTGTGCCTTTCCAGGAGTATGTAAGCCTTTCGGTAGTCATATTAACCCTTGCTGACAAAACCTCTTTATGCTCCTTGAGTGCCTTCTCAACACGTTGAACACACGAAGCGCAATGAATATTCTCTATGGACAATGTTAAGCTATAACTATCATCAGCATCTTGGGCTGCAAAAACAGAAAACTTATCCTCTCTATATTGGTCATCTATATTACTGTTTTCCAAAATCTCCATAAATGCCTTCATACTCCAAGCAAATAATAATAATAATTTATTGCAGCTCTTTTTTAGTGCCCTTAGTAAACTATGATGCGCTTGCTCTTTTGAAACTTCTGTTGATTCCTTTGTGCTAGCACTCTTATGTCCCACTGTCCCTTTAAGGGAAAATTTATCGTTTTATTCTCATACATTCCTTTAGACTTATGTTCAAGCAAAACTTTAAAGTCCAAACCTGATTTAGTAGAACGAGAAATATGAGCAACAACTTTAGCAGTTTCGATGGGCTGATCCTGTTTATCGTTAAGCTGAAAGATTAGTGACGACTTAATAAAATCTATATTTCCACTCCATCCGACTATCTCTTGCTGATTGTATGCATCTATATACTGATTATAATTTAATCCTTTTTGATAAGCATTTTCAGTGACAACACCGCTATGTGTTGATGTAGCGAGGTAAATAAAAATACCATCAAAGATTGCTATCGCCACAAAAAAAGCTACAAAATATAACGGAATTATTCTATCTCTCATTGACACTTTACTATGCATTATTCTTTCCCACTCACAAATATACTGTTCTTCTGTTGTTTGATTTTGGTTTTAACGTCCTCAACATAAAAGGTGAGATTTTGGCGCAACTGTTCTTGCTTATAAGATGTCAAAAATACACGAAAATGACCAACACTATCAGCAAATACTTTTAAATTATCGGGACTTATATTGCCGGCTCCTAAAACCCTTATTTCTGTAGTTTTTAGGCCAGAAACAGTGAGCGCATAAGTTTTATCTTCATGAGTCTTATTGAGAATTTTAATATCATAGCCGTTACGAATTTTGTGAGCCTTAAGTTGGACAAACATAGGATTTCGATCGTGCAATACGTGCAACTCAATAGGCGAACGAGAGGTCAACCCATACAGCATAATAGAAGCAGTTATAAGAAGAATAGATATGTAAAAAGTTGTTCTTTTTCGCCATATATGGACACTTTTTTCTCTGTTTTTTTCACGTAACTTGTGGTTTAGTTCAGTATCATAGCGCACCAACCCACGAGGCAAACTCAGCTTATCCATAACATTATTGCATGCGTCGATACACATCCCGCAAGCTATACATTCCATCTGTAGGCCATCTCTAATATCAATACCAGCTGGACATACATGAGCACATATTTTACAATCTATGCAGTGCCCTCTTCCTTTCCAACTTGTGCCTTTTTTGTAAGCACTCCTTGGCTCACCTCGAGACTCGTCGTAACATATAATCAAAGATTCTTCATCAAACATTGCTGATTGGAAGCGTGCATAAGGACACATGTAATTACAGACCTGTTCGCGTCCAAAACCAGCCAATAAATAGGTACTACCGGTGAGCGCTATAATCCAACCAGTGACTGACCATGGAACCTCAAAGTTGAGTATCTGACTCATCAGAGTAGGTGTGTCATTATAATAAAAAACCCATGCACCACCAGTAATCAGCCCAATAAAAATCCATGTTAAATGAGTAGCTAGCTTGCGCCAAAATTTATTAAAGCTGAAGTTCGATTGATCCAGCTTCATTCTTTTTTGACGATCCCCCTGAAAGATTCTTTCGACCCAAACAAATAAATCTGTCCAGACAGTCTGTGGGCATATATATCCACACCAAGCCCTTCCAAAAAGACTGGTAATAAAAAAAAGGCCTACCGCTGCAATAATTAAAAGTCCTGTAATATAGTAAACCTCTTGAGGCCATATCTCAATGAAAAAAAAGTAAGCTCTACTGTTAGGGATGTCGATCAGTATCGCCTGATCTGGTGCATTGAATCCACGATTCCACCTAACCCAGGGTGCAAGATAATATATCCCCAACGTGATGAACATTAGCAACCATTTTATTTTGCGATATTTACCCCAAACTCTTTTTGGATAAACTTTCTGCTGCTTTTCAAAAAGCTTAATTTTGTTATTTGTGGGCAAACTTACTCACCGCCGCCCAGAGAGTGAACGTAGATGGTAAGTTGTCTTATTGTTGCATCATCCAAACGCCCTTCCCAAGCCGGCATGACACCATGCTTCGGATTTTCAATTTGACCAACTATTCCTGGGTTGCTGTCTTCAACATGGAGCCATATGCTGTCAGAAATGTTCGCAGCTCCTAGGCTTGGATTGCCAACTCCATTCTTTGCATGACAAAACAAACACATCTGTTCATATTTTGTTTTCCCTTCCGCAGTGTAGCGCCAACCTTTTGATAAGCTTAGTACATATGCAGCAATTTGCTTCAAATCCTCCTCCCCAAGCATGCCTTTAAATCCGGGCATTGTGGAAATTCGAGTCTTGGGATTGTTTGCGCGAATGCCATGCTTAATCGTTAGATAGATGTTTTCAATTGAGCCTCCCCACAGCCAATCGTCATCATTCAAATTGGGGTATCCTCTCGCACCTGCTGCACCACTTCCATGGCATCCAGCACAATTTTCCTTGAAAGCTGATTTGCCTCCTGCTACCGCAAACGCAAAGAGCTGGGGATGCTTCATGACATCCTCAATTGAGGTTTTTTGAAATTGTTCTAGGCTTTCTGCACGACGAGATAATATTTCATTTTGACTGTCTTCGAGTTGCTTGTACTGAGTCCACTCGATACTACCTTGAGTGCCTCCACGAAAACCCTCGCCTGAAATTGTTGGCCACGCGGGATAGACATACCAATAACCGACAGCCCAAACAATTGTAGCTACAAACAACCATACCCACCAACGTGGTGCAGGGTTATTTAACTCTTTTATGCCATCCCATTCATGGCCAGTTGTTTCAATACCGCTGTGCTCATCAATGTGTTTACTTTTATCGTCTTGGATCATCAGTATCCTCCACAATAGGTATATATTTATATGACTCAATCTTATCTTTTCTACTCGGAACAAAAGCCCATAAAGCAACCCCTATAAAGACACTAAAAAAAAATAAAAGTCCAATTAGTCCGGCATTTGAATTTATATAATCAATCATTCTGAACTCGCATCTTTTGTTAAAACATCTGGATTGTAATCTTTAAGATCTGCCATAGTTCCAAGAACTTGAAGATAAGCAATGATGGCGTCTAGTTCTGATACAACACCTTTCTTTCCATCAAAGTTTCGAATATTTATGTCTTTACCATAACGCTCAATTAAAGCGACTTCTGTTTCGCTATTCCCTTCATGGGCTTGTGTCATAGCATCGTCGTAGGCATTTTCAATCATTGAGTCTGTATACGGAACACCTATAACTTTAAGGGTCGACATGTGTGCCCCAATATCATCAAGCTTAGCATCTCTATTTGCCATGGTACTATAGCTCGGCATAATCGATTCGGGGACGAACTCTTGTGGATCAATCATGTGACCAACATGCCAATCGTCTGAATATTTATCGCCAACACGGGCTAAGTCTGGACCTGTTCTCTTTGAGCCCCATTGGAAAGGATGGTCATACATGCTTTCTGCTGCTAATGAGTAATGCCCATAACGCTCTACCTCATCCCTTAGAGCTCTGATTTGCTGGCTATGACATCCGTAGCATCCCTCTCGAATGTATATATCCTGCCCTGCTAACTCCAATGGTGTATATGGCCTAATCCCTTTTACTGGCTCAATCGTGGTCTCCAATCGAAAAAGTGGCACAATCTCTACTAGCCCTCCAACTGAAATTGCTATAACAACAAAAATCAAAAAAAGGATTGAATTTTTTTCAAGCTTTTTATGTTTACTTAACATGCCATTTACTCCAATTATGAAACAAGCTGTGCTTCATCATCGTTAACAGAAACAGTCTTCCATAAGTTGTAAACCATAATGAGAGCACCGCTTAGGAATAAAACACCTCCAAGCGCACGAATAATGTAGAAAGGGTGCATCGCCATTACAGTTTCTACGAATGAATATTCCAAAAAACCTAGACTGTCATAACTTCGCCACATCAACCCTTGCATAACTCCAGCAATCCACATTGCCGAAATATAAAAGACGATTCCAATTGTGGCAATCCACAAATGCATATTTACTAATTTTAATGAATATAATTCTTTCTTTTTCCAGAGCTTTGGGACTAAATGATAGATAGCACCAAAACTAATAAAGGCAACCCAGCCCAAGGCTCCAGAGTGAACATGACCAATCGTCCAGTCGGTGTAATGACTCAAAGCGTTAACCTCTTTGATTGCCATTATCGGCCCCTCAAAAGTACTCATACCATAGAAGGCAAGAGAAATAATCATGAACTTTAAAACTGGATCTTCACGAAGTTTATGCCATGCGCCTGAGAGCGTCATTAGACCGTTAATCATTCCACCCCAACTTGGCATCCACAATATAATTGAAAACGTCATTCCCAAAGTTTGGGCCCAATCTGGGAGTGCCGTATAGTGAAGATGGTGTGGCCCTGCCCAAATATAAATAAATATTAATGACCAAAAGTGGAGAATAGAAAGTCGATATGAATAAACGGGTCGATTAGCTCGCTTTGGCACAAAATAATACATAATCCCTAAGAAGCCAGCTGTCAGAAAAAATCCGACCGCATTATGACCATACCACCACTGAATCATGGCATTCTGCACTCCTCCCCAAAGAGGATAGCTCTTAAAGCTTGTTAAGGATACAGGTACTGAAATACCGTTTACCAAATGAAGCACAGCTACTGTAACTATAAAAGACAAAAAGAACCAATTTGCAACATAGATATGTGGCTCTTCTCTTTTAGTTAGTGTAATTAAATAAACCAAAAGATAGGCCACCCAAACGATTGTTAACCACAAGTCAGCATACCATTCAGGCTCAGCATACTCTTTGCCTTGTGTCACGCCAAAAACATAGCCAAGTGCAGCCATCACAATAAACGCTTGGTAGCCCCAAAACGTAAAGTTTGCAAGGCCGCTTCCCCATAACCTTGTTCTACATGTTCTCTGGACAACAAAATAGCTTGTAGCAAAAAGGACGTTTCCTCCAAAAGCAAATATTACTGCAGAAGTATGGAGTGGCCTTAGTCTTCCAAATGTAAGATAAGGCTCAAAGTTTAGCCCTGGAAAAGCCATCTGAAGGGCAATATAAAGACCAGCAAGAAACCCTACAATGGCCCAAAAAACTGATGCAATAGTGAATTTTTTAACAATTTCATCATTGTATTGAGGGGTTGTTATTGAGCTAGTCATTATTTCTCCATGTTGCTTTAATTTACATGGTTATGAAAAATTTGGATAAAAAGGAAAAAACCTGTCATGATTCAAACCCATGCTTAATAATTATGACAAGATAGTGAAAAATATTTCTTGATGTAAGTCAAAAAATTAAAAATATTTACAAAAAATAATTAGCATAATAGTCAAAAAAATAAAGCGATAAGTTTTGGAAATTTTTCCTGGTTTATGGGATAATAGTTCATCATGGACTTAAGAAGTAACAGCTCAATAAATCACCGTAATTTCCTGTCGAGTTTGCCTCTTTTTGAGAACATTCTGGAAGAAGAAATTGAATCGATGCTCTCGCATCTCAAAGTAAAGAATTTTCAAAAAGGAGAGATGTTTTCTTTTGATGTAAATAATCGCCCTCGTCTTTATTTGACACTTTCTGGACAATTTAAATTGACCAAGATAAATATACGCGGCGACGAGATGATCTTAAGAGTCATGAATCAGGGTGAAGTAATCTCTCCAATGCACTTTTCACACTACTACGATGTTTCAGCAGAGTTTATTAAAGATACCACTCTCCTCTACTTCTCAGAGAGCACAGTTAACTCTTTTGTTAAGAAAAGTCCTCAGTTCGCTAAAAACATCATCAATATGCTTGCAGAAAGTATTCAAACTCTAATGGTAACTGCTGAAGTATGGCGTTTAAAAAATACCAAAGAAAGACTTGGATGGTTTTTAGCATCAGTAAACAATAACAATCTAGGAAAACTGCCGATATCTAAATCAATTCTTGCCTCATACTTAGGAATGACGCCTGAGTCACTTTCAAGAGCATTAAAAAAACTCAGCGATGAAGGCATTGAGTTAGAAAATAAAACCATTGTTCAAAAAACAGGAAAAGAACTTTGTTCATATTGTGATAAAGTTATAGGGTCTAACTGCAATGTATTTGGATCTCATGACTGCCCTCTTTTTAACTCTTGAATGGTTGACTTGACTTAAATCAAAGATAAATATTCTGCTCATGAAGAAAATAGCCTCTAACTTTATGGTTACAAGCTATTATGTTTATCAGATCAAAAAAAGGGCAAGCTAATTCTGTACTAGCACTCAACACCTTTGCTTTTACTGCATGTTTTGCTGTATGGGTAATGTTCTCAATTATTGGCATCCCAATAAAGGAACTTCTTAATTTATCTGAAACTCAATTTGGTTTATTAGTAGCAACTCCAATCTTATCAGGGTCAATCATTCGCCTTCCGGTGGGAATGCTCACTGACAAGCTTGGAGGACGAGTAGTTTATTTTTCTTTGATGCTTTCAATAATTGTTCCATTGTGGTTTATTGGCAATGCAACAACATATTGGCAATTTTTATTACTTGGTCTTTTTGTTGGCGTTGCGGGATCTTCTTTTTCTGTTGGCATTGCTTACACATCCAAATGGTTTGAGCCTCAAAGGCAAGGTTTTGCTATGGGTATTTTTGGTGCGGGCAATGCCGGCGCAGCAGTAACTAAATTTGTAGCACCATCATTAGTTATTGCCTATGGCTGGCAAATGGTGCCAAAGGTCTATGCTATTTCAATGGTTATCGTTTTGATTCTTTACTGGATGTTTACTTATGAAGATCCAAGTCACAAAGTTTCATCAAACGTAACAATTAAGGATCAGCTGGCCATATTACAAGACCAAAAAATATGGAAATATATGCAGTATTACTCTTTGGTTTTTGGAGGCTTTGTTGCTCTGTCCTTATGGATGACAAAATATTACATAAATGAATATGGATTTGAGCTTACCACTGCAGCTCTTATGGCATCAATATTTGTCTTACCTTCGGGAGTTATTCGTGCACTCGGAGGGTGGTTTTCTGATAAATATGGCGCATATAAAGTCACCTGGTGGGTTATGTGGGTTTCAGTTGTGTGCTTATTTTTCATGTCTTACCCTCAAACTGCTTTGATAGTTCAAACAACCAATGGAGAGGCTATGTTTGATATTAGTCTCAATATTTGGGTTTTTACTGCACTTCTCTTTGTACTTGGCATTGCCTGGGGCTTTGGCAAGGCCTCTGTATTTAAATTTTTGTCTGATGAGTACCCAGAGAACATAGGCGTTGCTTCAGGAATTGTTGGTCTTGCAGGCGGTCTAGGTGGCTTCTTATTGCCAATTATGTTTGGCGTTCTAATTGACTTTACTCACATAAATTCAGTCATATTTATGCTTCTATACGGTGCCGCTGGTGTCTCACTGATTTGGATGCATTTCACCTTTAGCAAGGAAGAGAACGAGAGAAAAATACATGAGGCTAACGAGACTGCACTTGAAGAATATAAAAACACTCATGGAGAGGAAGCACTATTGTCTGCCCGTGCAATATTAGAACAAGCTGATTTAATCGAAGAGCTAAATCAAAGATATAACGACTATAAAGAAAAACATAAAAAACCATAACTTAACAATACTGAGGAATGAATGATGGCGGAGAATTTAATCGGCTGGGATCCAGATAACGAATCAAAATGGAAGAGTGTGGAAGAGGCAATAGCCAGAAGAAATCTTTGGATATCAATTCCAAGTTTATTGTGCGGATTTGCAATATGGTCTATGTGGAGCATTATAACCGTTCAGATGCTAAATACTGGATACGGTGGGTTTAATCAGTCACAACTTTTTACATTGACTGCAATTGCCGGTCTTTCAGGTGCAACGTTAAGAATTCCTTCAACCTTTTTTATCCGTTTGGCAGGTGGCAAAAATAGCATCTTTATAACTACATTACTTCTCATATTGCCGGCAGTAGGAGTTGGAATCGCCCTCTCAAACCCGAATACACCATTTTGGCATTTTCAAATTCTCGCCTTACTTTCAGGAATTGGAGGAGGTAATTTTGCGTCATCTATGTCAAATATCTCATTCTTCTTTCCGAACAAAATACAAGGATATGGTTTGGGTATGAATGCAGGCCTAGGAAACTTTGGTGTAACTGCTACACAAATTCTTATTCCTCTTGCGATGACATTTGCGATAGCATCATTTGAGCCTCAAACACTTCAGATTGCCTCAGGAACACTAATCGGGAAAATTCCTTCCGGCACTCAAACATACTTACAAAATTCTGGGTATCTCTGGATAATTATTTTAATTCCAGTTGTTATTTCATCCTGGATTGGCATGAACAATATTATTGACGACCATGTCTCGCCCAATATCGGTTCACTATCTAGTGCTATTTTTAAAATCATTGTGATGTTGACTATTGGTCTAATAACTGCTTCATTTGGATTGTGGCTGCTGCTTCCAAAAGTAGCAAATGGCTCCGGATGGTTAATTAATAAATGGGTAGTGCTGCCTATCGTTATTGCACTTACAGTTGGATGTCTTAAGTTGTTACCTCTAGGCTCAGACTACAAAAAGAATATCTCACGTCAATATCAAATTTTCGAAAACAAGCATACATGGGCAATGACAATTATCTACACAATGACGTTTGGGTCATTTATTGGTTACTCTGCTGCATTAGCATTGTCAATTAAAGTTATCTTTGGTTTTCAACACCTCGTAATCGATGGTGTTATGACACACAATATGGTTAATCCAAATGCTCCATCAGCACTTTCTTATGCTTGGATGGGTGCTTTTGTTGGTGCGCTTATTAGACCTATTGGAGGCACCATAGCAGACAAAATAGGTGGTGCAAAAGTTACTCAGATTATCTCAGCTATCATGGTGGCTTCAGCGCTTGGAGTGGCGTATTTTATGAAGCAAGCTTATGTGTCAGCAAATCCAGAGGTTTACTTTTTTCCATTCTTGGCTTTGTTTGTTGTTCTATTTGCAGCAACTGGCGTAGGCAATGGTTCAACATTTAGGACAATTTCACAGGTATTTAATAAAGAACAGAGGGGTCCAGTATTAGGCTGGACTTCTGCAGTAGCAGCGTATGGAGCATTTATCATACCCAAAGTTTTTGGGGAGCAAATAAAAGCTACAACACCTGAAAACGCACTCTATGGTTTTGCGACATTCTATCTAATCTGCATGGTAATCAATTGGTGGTTTTATCTGCGCAAAAAAGCGGAATTTCAAAACCCTTAAACATACTAACTCAAAACAATTATAACGGAGAAATAAATGAGCCATTTCTTAGATCGACTTAAGTACTTCAATCGCATTGAATCAACTTTTTCAAAGGGTCACGGCATTGTTACCAAAGAAAACAGAGAGTGGGAAGATGTATATAGAAATCGTTGGCGTCATGACAAAGTTGTAAGGTCAACGCATGGCGTAAATTGTACTGGCGGGTGTTCGTGGCAAATATTTGTTAAAAACGGCCTTGTTTCCTATGAAATGCAACAAACAGACTACCCTAGAACACGTGAAGACTTACCCAATCATGAGCCGAGAGGTTGTCAGAGAGGTGCTTCTTTTTCATGGTACCTATATAGCCCACATCGAATTAAATACCCATTAATTCGTAGCCGACTACTTGAGCTCTATCGAACAGAACGAAGTAAAGGGAAGAATCCTGTCTCAGCATGGGAATCTATCCAAACTAATAAACAAAAACGTGATCAATATGTTAGTGTGCGTGGCCTTGGAGGTTTTGTCCGCTCGAACTGGGATGAAGTAGTGGAAATAATCGCTGCTGCAAATATCTACACAATAAAAAAATGGGGGCCTGATAGAATCTATGGCTTCAGTCCAATTCCAGCAATGTCGATGGTTTCATATGCAGCTGGCTCAAGATATTTATCATTAATAGGTGCAGGGGTTGGCTCTTTCTATGACTGGTATTGTGACCTCCCTCCATCATCTCCTCAAGTATGGGGAGAACAAACGGATGTTCCAGAGTCAGCAGACTGGTTCAACTCGAAGTACATTATTATCTGTGGAGCAAACTTGCCCATGACAAGGACTCCAGACGCACACTTTGCAGTTGAAGCACGCTATAACGGAACAAAAGTTGTATCAATGGCTCCAGATTATGCAGAGTATGTTAAGTTTGCTGATCTATGGATGCCAGTTAAGCAAGGCACAGATGCAGCAGCATTTATGGCAATGGGTCATGTAGCCCTCAGAGAGTTTCATGTTGATAATCAAGACCCTTACTTTGTAGAATACGCTCGCAGTTTTACTGATTTTCCTATGCAAGTAATTTTAGAAAATGTAGATGGGAAGATTGTGACGGGAAGATTTCTGCGTGCATCAGATTTTGACAAAAACCTCGGAGAACAGAACAACCCTGAATGGAAAACAATAGTTTATGATTCTCTATCTAAATCATTTGTTGCGCCAAACGGTTCAGTTGGTTTTCGCTGGGGAGAAGAGGGAAAATGGAATATTCTAGAAGAGTCTGCAGGCAATAATATTGAAGCAGAACTCAGCTGTATCAATTCAAATGATTGTGTTGTTGATGTGACATTTCCTCACTTTAATCCAAGCGAGGGGGATTCATTGGTTCGAAAAATTCCTGCACGTAATCTTAAGCTTGCATCTGGCAAAGAAGTGATGGTTACCTCAGTCTGTGATCTTCAAATCGCTCAGTATGGTATTGACCGTGGATTGGGCGATAACTTAGCCACATCTTACGATGATGAAAGTATTCCATATACACCCGCATGGGCTGCAAAAATTACAGGAGTACCTGCACAAGACTTAGAAGTAACTGGACGTGAATTTGCTGAAAATGCTTCTAAAACTTGTGGCAAATCAATGGTAATACTGGGTGCCGCTATTACGCACTGGTACCACTCTGATATGCACTACCGTGGAATAATGAACCTACTTCACATTTGTGGCTGCGTAGGACAATCTGGAGGAGGATGGGCGCATTATGTAGGACAAGAAAAGCTCCGCCCACAAGCTGGATGGGGACCAATTGCCTTTGGTTTAGACTGGAATCGCCCACCACGCCATATGGCTTCAACCACCTACTGGTATTTTCATACTGATCAGTGGCGTTATGAACGCGTTGAGGCTGATGACTTATTGGCTTCAACTGCCAAAGCTAAATACAAGGGGTATCAACTAGCAGATTACAATGTTGCTGCTCAGCGTATGGGATGGACTCCGTCAATTCCGCACTTTAATCAAAACCCATTAAAACTTGCCAAAGAAGCCGAAGAGGCTGGGGCGAAAGACGAAGAGGCTGTTTCCAAATATGTGGCAGAAAAACTTCAAAATGGAGATCTAAACTTTGCCTATGAAGATATCGATGCAGAAGAAAACTTTCCAAGGAATTTATTTGTTTGGCGCTCTAATTTAATTGGCAGTTCTTCAAAAGGCCATGAATATTTTCTTAAACACTTACTGGGCACCCAAAATGGAGTTCTTAGTGATGGAACTGAAGGAGAGTCATGCAAGGAAATTAAATGGCATAAAGAAGCTCCTACAGGCAAGTTAGACCTTATGGTTGATATTAATTTTCGCCTTAATTCTACAGGAGCCAACTCAGATATTGTCCTACCAACGGCAACATGGTATGAAAAGGCTGACCTAAATACTACCGATATGCATCCATTTATCCATCCTCTCGGTAAGGCTGTTGATCCCGCATGGGAGTCTCGCTCCGACTGGGATATTTTTAAGAGTATCGCTAAAAAATTCTCCGAACTATCAGAAGGAACTTTGGGCGTACAAAAGGATGTTGTTTCATTGCCAATGCAGCATGACACAGCTATGTCACTTGCGCAACCATTTGGAGAAGTGAAAGACTGGAAAAAAGGAGATTGTGAAGTAATTCCTGGAAAAACTGCTCCAATATTTAAGGTTGTTGAGAGAGATTTTCCTAATACTTATGCTAAGTTTATTGCGCTCGGTCCACTTATGAAAAAATTTGGCAACAACATCAAAGGAATTGACTGGAATACAGATAAAGAAGTTGATGAAATTGCCTCGTACAACGGCGTAATTAAAGAAGATGGCATCTCCAAAGGAATGCCTTCACTGGCTGAAGATATTCATGTTTGTGATGCCATTATGCGTATGGCTCCTGAAACAAATGGAGAGGTAGCGCATAAGTCATGGTCTAGTCAATCTGTAAAAACAGGAATTGATCATTCGCACTTATATAAAGGTCGCCAGGAAGACAAAATCACCTATAGAGATATTGTTGCTCAGCCTCGTAAAATTATTACTTCCCCAACTTGGTCAGGCATTGAGTCCGAAGAAGTTAGTTATAACGCTTGCTATACCAACCTTCATGAAAAAATTCCGCTAAGAACCTTAACTGGTCGTGCACAATTCTATCAAGACCATGAATGGATGCTAGACTTTGGCGAAGGCCTATGTGCCTATAAGCCAGCAATTGATATGAAAGCGGTTAACTCGGTTCCAGAAAACATTAAGAGCAAACCGCACTTAATTCTTAACTGGATTACACCGCATTCAAAATGGGGAATTCACTCTACATATCAAGACAACTTAAGAATGCTTACACTGTTCCGAGGCGGTCCATATTTTTGGATTTCAGAAGAAGATGCTAAGTCAATTGGTCTAATAGACAATGACTGGGTAGAGGCAGTTAATGCTAATGGAGCAACCGTTGCTAGAGTAGTTGTCTCGCAAAGGGTTCCAAATGGAATGGCCATGATGTATCACGCTCAGGAAAAAAATATAAATGTGCCAGGTTCACCGTCTACAGGAAAGCGAGGAGGTATATTGAATTCCGTTACTAAGACCGTACTAAAGCCTACGCATATGATTGGTGGGTACGCGCAACTATCTTACGCTTTTAATTATTACGGACCTATAGGCTCTAACCGTGATGAACGGGTTGTGGTGCACAAAATCGACCAAGATGTGGACTGGCTTGAAAGGAGCCTAACCCCTGAAAAAGAGACGCAAAAAAACCCTCTAGGCATTAATAACTAAATTAGGAGAAAGAATGAAAATTCGAGCACAAATTTCAATGGTTCTGAACTTAGACAAGTGTATTGGTTGTCATACTTGTTCTGTAACCTGCAAAAATATTTGGACTAGTCGCAAGGGAGTTGAATATGCCTGGTTCAATAACGTAGAGTCAAAGCCTGGAATTGGATTCCCGAAGAACTGGGAAGATCAAGAAAAATGGAAAGGAGGCTGGAAAATTAACAATAATAAACTTGAGCTTAAAGCGGGAGGAAGAGCTAAAAAGCTAATAAATCTTTTTGCCAATCCAGACATGCCTCAGATTGATGATTATTATGAACCTTTTGATTATAAATATCAAAAGCTTCAATCCTCCCCTTTAGTTGAGGCAACGCCTACAGCTAGACCAGTATCTCAAATTACTGGAAAGGACATAGAAAAAATTGAGTGGGGGCCAAATTGGGAAGATGACTTGGCAGGTGAGTTTAAAAACCGTTCGCAAGATGTCAACTTTAATAATATTGACAAACAAATGTATAAGGATTTTGAAAACACATTTCATATGTACCTTCCTCGTCTATGTAACCACTGTTTAAATCCGTCATGTATTGCATCATGCCCATCTGGCTCGATCTATAAACGAGAAGAGGATGGAATTGTATTAGTTGATCAAGATAAATGCCGTGGCTGGAGGATGTGTGTGTCTGGCTGCCCCTACAAAAAAATCTACTACAATTGGGAGTCTGGCAAATCTGAAAAATGCATTGGATGCTATCCAAGAATTGAATCAGGAATGCCTATGGCATGTGCAGAATCATGTGTAGGACGTATTAGATATGTTGGAGTTATGCTTTATGATGCTGACAAAATAAGCGAAGCTGCTGCAACCCAAAATAAGGAAGATCTTTATGAACAGCATTTAAAAATATTTTTAGACCCTAATGATCCAGAGGTAGTTAAGCAGGCCTTAAAAGACAACGTTCCTCAATCATGGATTGATGCGGCTAAAAAGTCTCCCGTATATAAAATGGCTAAAGAGTGGAAAATCGCATTCCCCATCCATCCTGAATATCGAACACTTCCAATGATGTGGTATGTTCCTCCGTTGTCTCCAGTTCAAAGCCAAGTTGACAAGGGAAATCTGGAGACAGAAAAAAATGGCGTTATACCTACAGCCAAATCTTTACGAATGCCTGCACAATATCTTGCGAATATGTTTACAGCTGGTGATGAAAAACCAATCCTAAACTCCATTACTAAGCTGCTCGCAATGCGGGTACATCAGCGAAATAAAGCTATAAATGGAGAAGGCGATGAAGGCGCCTTAAGTGCATCAGGACTTAGCACTGAACAAGCTGAAGAAATGTATCGCTATCTTGGAATAGCTAACTATGAGGATCGTTTTGTAATTCCAACATCACATGAAGAAATTCGAAACGAAGACCCTTATGGGTTTCAAGGTATAAATGGATTTAGCGGGGGCAATTCAAGCTCACATGGCGCAAAAGGGGGTAGAGGTTTTAGTCTCTTTCCAACACCACGCAGAAACTCTGTAATCCCAGTAGAGACGATACCGTACAACAAAACCAAAGGGGAATAGTATGAAACTATATAAAATCTTATCAAAACTTCTCGACTACCCTGAAAGAGAAATTATCGACAACTTGGATGAGTTGATTGAAATTATTAATAACTCTTTCGAAATTAATCAAATAGAAAAAGAATCTTTGGTGACGTTTATCAACTGGATGAGCAAACATAGCGTCATTGAGATCCAGCAGGAGTATGTCAAAACTTTTGATATGATTCCAGATCACAGTCTTCATTTGACACATCATATTTTTGGAGATGACAAAGCAAGAGGTCCTGCACTTATTGATTTAAATGAGCACTTTAAAAGTGAAGGATTTGAGATGAAGCAAGGAGAGATTCCAGACTACCTGCCGCTAATATTAGAGTATATATCAACACTCAATGAAATTGAGGCTGGCACCTTTTTAGCTGATGCCAATAAAATTGTAAAGATCCTTACAAAAAACTTATCTAAAGCCAATAGTCCTTTTTCGGAGCTAACAAAAATACTTGAAAATCGTGCTCGTAGAGCAGAACTAACTTAAGGGAGATACTAATGAGTATGACATTACATAATTTTGCATTTGGTGTTTATCCGTATATCGCTGGAACAATCTTTTTATTGGGAAGCTGGATTCGATTTGACCGAGAGCAATATACTTGGAAGACTGACTCATCTCAACTACTAGAAAGCAAAATGCTGAAAATTGGAAGTAATATTTTCCATGTAGGGATTATTGGTATCTTTTTTGGCCATGCATTGGGTATGCTCTTGCCTCATAGCTGGTGGCAGCTCATTACAACAGACATACAACACCAATACATAGCAATTTATTCTGGAGGTATATTAGGGGTGATGGCACTATTTGGAGGATTTTTACTTTTTATTAGGCGTATTTCAAATGAACGTGTTAAGGCTGTTAGCCGACTGAGAGATACATTTATTATTTCTTTAATTTTAATTACCGCAGGGCTAGGCTTAAATACCATGTCTGAATCATACCACCATGCAGCTCAGGGAGATGTAACTGATATGCTCTTACTTTCTGAATATTTGAAAAGCATCGTTGCTTTAAGAGTTGATGCTTCACTGATTAAGGATGTTGGGGTTGTTTATAAAGCTCATATGTTGGCAGGTATGACAATTTTTTTAATATTTCCGTTTACGCGACTCGTTCATGTTTGGAGTGTTCCGGCGACTTATTTAAAACGTCCATATCAAATTGTTCGCTCAAAGTTTTCAAATAAGTAATTTAAAAATTAGTTGTGAGCTCTTTAGATCTGCAGAATCTATACATCGAGATTCCTAGGACCCTCTTATGCTAAGCTATGTATTAATATAACCTCCCTCACACATCAAACGGAATTTGGACTTTGACTAAGTTACCTTATGCTTCAATGTCATTCCAAAATATCAAAGTTGTGCAGATGTTTGTCTGAAATACTTATGCCGAGGCCAGGTATATTTTCATCAAGATCTAGATAGCCATTAACAGCAACGGGATCACCTTCAAAAATATAATAGAACAGTTCATTACCAACTTCGACATCGAAGATAGGAAAGTATTCAG
>Ga0066855_10000052_pt1 | contig 21381 bp, 19 predicted proteins | sample ETNtaG_14_FD_65604 | JGI IMG/M metagenome (GOLD analysis project Ga0066855, IMG submission 65604) | Marine microbial and viral communities from oxygen minimum zone, Eastern Pacific Ocean - ETNP201406SV73 | ecosystem: Environmental > Aquatic > Marine > Oceanic | place: Pacific Ocean: Eastern...
GAAAATCTTTGTAAAATGGGATTCATGAATATTTGGGTGGAAGAGGATGGAGGAATTCGTTTAAAGAATAAGATCGCTGGGGAGGTGTTAGAGCTATTTGCAAACCCCAAATAATTGACTACATTTACTTCAACAGACAGCTATTCTGCATCAGTGTCCGGGTAGTGTCCAAAGAAGATTGAATTTTGTAAAGCCTTGAAAATAGTGGGATAGGAGAGTGGTTTTGAATCCCTCTCTCTCCGCAAAGCAATTGAAAGCTCAACCGAAATGTTGGGTTTTTTTTATTCCCGGAAACGCAGAGCTTACTCTAAGGAAAAGGCTTTTCGCTACTTACCAGTCTCCCCATTTGGAATTGCACAGTAATCCCGATCTTAAGAACTCTAATTCCTCAGCAGTAAGCGAGTTGCAATAGGTGTGTGTTAATTTCCAGGATAGTAAAATTCAGTATTCTGATAGGTTTTAATTAAATAGCCCTGATCAGGGTGTAGATAATCTATCCCCCAATAATTATAATTTGGTAGAATTGCATTTCCCAGGTAGTTTTTTAGGACAAAAACATTCTCAACGATAGGATTTAGCAACAACTGAGCGTTAATAACATCTTGTCCTAGAAAGGGCATGATACTCCAGCCGGCCGGTAAGCTAATAAGAGTACTTTGCGTTGGAATCACCTCTCCTTGAATACTAAGTTCACAATAATTGCTGACCTTTATTTGATAGCCCTGTAAAGAATTCCACTCACCAATACCATTAAAACTCTGATTGGGTAGGTAGGCCTGACCAAGCTGATCTTTTAGTATTATAATATTACTACTGATGTCTTGAACAATAGTGTCTAAATTAGGGTTTGTTGGAAGCACATATGAGGATATCATATTCCACCCTTGCTGAAGCTCTATAATCTGCATAGCGCCTACAGCACCTGATGTAGCTGGTTTTACAGTACAGATAGAATAGGATGGGATCAGTACAGCTTGCTTTGCTGTATCTGTTGATATATAAAGTTCACCTGAGTTATCAAATCGATCGCGAAGCGAATTAGCGGTCCATTTTTCCCATCTCACATCGCTATTAAACCATGGGTCAATATTTACATAAATAGAGTCTTGTGACAGATTTGTAAATAATGCAGCAGCAGAAGACTCGTTTTCAAACAACCATCCAAAAGCTGTTGGGAACTCTATATTTACAGTAATTCCATTATCTTTTGTATAGTTAACAGTGTCATTGTACGAGGAGTCAAACAAAATCTGTTTACAGCTTTGCATACCCTGAGTTAGCTGATTCCATAGAAGACTGGATATGCCCGGAGCTCGCTTACTAAAGTTCGCGTTACTCTGACAGTTAATTGCATCAAATTCAGTAAAGCCACTCACATTGTGTTGAATAAGTATGCTTGTTTTATTATTCTTAAGAAAGTTGTCATTTATTCCGGCCAGGAATAGCACATGAGCCCAACTGTTTGAGAAGATTTTATCATTTGATTTATCAAACAAATTGTACTCGGTTACCCAAACTTGATAGTCAGCTAAATCGGGATTATCATCCTTAAAAGCTCTCCAGGTTTCATATAAAGGCATTTTATAAAAGGGGTAGGCAAGAACCTGCTTATCGCTATATAAAGAGTCATCGTCGTTTAAATACAAATATAAATGCCATACTAAAGCATCAACATCAGGGCAATATGTATAAAGGCTGTCATTCCAATTGTAGGCCCTATCACCCGGGGAACCTCTATTTCCGGCAACTACTGCAATTTCCACTTGGGGTAATAAAGTACGTATTTCATCTGCCCATAGCGCAGCCTCTCGAGCGTAGTCTCCTGCAGTGGGATACTTATAGGCTACAAAATCATTTCCGTGGTTAAATTCTGAGCCCAATTCTATCCGATCAATACTTAAGCCTATGTTTAGGGCTTGTTCAAGGTCACTGATTTGCTTTTCCAGACTTGAACTCATCATATTCATTACGTAAATTCCTTGCGCATCAATCTGCTCAAGTGCATTGTGAAATGTAATTGGCCTTATATCGATTGTGTCGAAAGTGTACCAAGAATCCTTCATGGTATATATGGTATCTCCCAAAACTGTGTCTAAATGGGCCTGATTGTAAAACCAGCCTGTTTCCCAGTCCCAATAGTTCGACATATTGCCCGCAGGATAGCGCAGTAGTGTCGGAGCCATCGTTGCTACAGAGTCATTGAATTCTGAATTTATCCAGGATGGACCACGTACCGTATTACCGTTAAGCCCCAGTATTGGAATTTCTCTTTGCGTTGAGTCCGGAATTGTAAAATTATAGTTCTGTGAATTGCCTATGAGTGTTACAAAACATAGTAAAGTTAATGGGGTAAGTTGGATTGATTTCGATGATAATATCATTAAGCATCTTTTATTTAAAGATACTAAAAAATGCTCCAACACACTGAATCACAATCCTTATACAGTCCGAGGCCTTTAGGTTTGCATGCAGGTGCCAGAGGGAGGGGTGTTTTTCACCATGGTCAATGATCCTTTTCCAATTCCTAATTATTCATTTTCACCGATAACTAAGTAAATCATACCATTAACTAAGTGGTTAATACCTTTAACTCAAAACCCATTGTGAGTGTTCAAATTATTTTATAAATTGCATTGTAATCCTTTGTGAATCAACGTTTTGAGTCAACTCGAGTGCTTTATGTTTAAGTTGGAGTTGTTTGGAAGTGCATTTCGCCGCATTTGTGTTGAAAATCAAATGTTTAGGTGCTTTTTGAGTGAATTCCTAAGGAAATTAGACAAAACCTTGCTAAATCGATAAAAATAATGGTTGTCAACAAAAAAAATTGATTTAAATATATGAGTAATATTTTATTAAAAACAGGAAGGGGAACTTTCAATATTGTTGACACCAATGACATTGTTTATGTAGAGCGATTGAAGGGTAAATCACGCATCTTTCTGAAAGAGAATAACCTTCGAGTGAACATTCCTTTTACTGATTTGCATGAACAACTTAATGGTAATTTTTCACAATGTCATCGGAAATACCTTGTAAATCTTTCCTACGTAAAGAAGTTTACAAATCGTAGTGTTCTATTCGAACGAAACGTCACAGTACCTATAGGTCTTCATTTCAAAAATCAATTTATTCAAAAAATGATGGATCACACGGATCATTATTTAATTCGAAAAACTATTTAACCTCTTTAGACACACCAGTTATTACCTATTGCAAGCTGCTTTATGTTTTTGATTGGTAAAGAGATGCAAGTACAATGTTAATCTACTGAGGTGTAAGGATAAACAGGTAATCATTGTGTCAAATACAATCCTCTGGTTACAGACCTTGATGATTCATGTGACATCTTATGGAAAGAGGCTTATTTACTTATGATTATTGAAGTAGATAGCATGAGTTCTGATCTTAAGCACATGGCTTGTGATAAATCGGCTCTGTATATTTCATTAAAAAAAAAGCTACCATGAGAATGGTAGCTTTTTTTTTAATGAGAGGAAAATATATCCTTATAGATTAAAAGTGTTTTGACTTTTTCTGTAAGATTCTCTACAATCAAAACAGTAGTAATAAGGCTCTGTCCAGGTAGTTTCTTCTTCTTTGTTACAATTATTACAAGTTCTCAACTGAGCTCTGGAGTCATTTTCTCTACAATCAGAGCAGTAAAAGTCAGATCCGTGCCAATTGGTCATTTCTTCGTTACCACAACTCATACACTCTCTAAAATGCTCGTGACGATCTAATTTGAGTGTCTCTAAGTGGTCATCTAAGTACAATACCGGATAATCCAAAAGAGCTGTACGTGTTCTTAGTCGCGTATCAGGAGTTTGCTTAATACCGATAAGAAGAATACGCTTACCGAGCATTCGGGCTCTTTTTATCATCGATATATAGTCAGGGTCACCTAAAGCAATCGCTGCAATATCGTAAGAAGTATTCAATCCTGCATTATAAAGCAAAGACGAAGCTAATGCAATCGGAAGTGAATTATTTTGAGGTTTTGATAATTCGTCATCTTGATAATCTACTTCAAATACGTCCGTCACAAAGTAGCATTCTTCTTTCAAATACTTGTAAAATGCCTTTTGTTTACTTGGTAAAAACCCGGGCTTGTTCACGGGCATAGTACCATAAAAGTATGTTCGAACAATATCTACATCAATAGTCAAATTATTCAAAAGATGTTCTTGAATAATCAAAGAAATCTTTTTGTAATCAATATCATAATCTTCCTCGCCATAAGCTTCGATTAAATATCTTTTGTTGTGGAACATCCATGAACCATCGATGTAGACGTGTGTTTTTACTGACATAAAATGTGGGGCGTTTTGTGTTTATATAAATTAATCTAATAGTTTATAATTAATTACACTACAAATTTAACAATATTTTTAATTCAAAAAAAATTAAATCCACATTTAATTATACACATATTGAATTAACCCTATTGGTTAGCGTGGTAGTAGGGTTTAGAGTGTTTGGAAGCGAAGTGATTCAAATTATATTGTATTTGATAAAATTCTGATATCATTTGATTTTGTAATTTAATCTTGATTTTACTCAGGCATCTGTAAACCTTGCCTATTAATTGTTAGATATTAAGTGTTGATTTTTATCTGATTGGAACGTTTAGTAAATGTTATTGAATCAAAGGTTTGATTTTGTAAATTTAGTGTATTCTAATCCTTTAAATAGTAAGCTTGTATTATGAGGGAGTTAAATTGGTTTATTAAAGCTTACAATGATATAAGTAAGCGTGAGTTATTTGACGTGTATTCTCTGCGTCAGGAAGTTTTTGTTGTGGAACAGGAATGCGCTTATCAGGATGTCGATGAGAAAGACAAATTTTCTTACCACTTGATGGTGTATGATAAAGAGCTTCTTGTAGCATATTTACGCATTGTGAATCCCGGAGTTTCTTATGTTGAACCTTCAATAGGTAGAGTGGTGACTAAATCAGCTTACAGAGGTTTTGGGCTAGGTCGAAAATTAATGGAAAAAGCGATTCATCAGGTCAAATTACTTTTTAATAAATCGAGTATTCGTATTTCTGCACAGCAATATTTAATTCCTTTTTATGAATCCGTTAATTTTAAAATTATTGGTGAGGCTTATCTGGAGGATAATATTCCTCACATTGAAATGTTATACTGTGAATAATTTTATTTTGAATTATAAAACTATTTTTGTGGTATGAATAAAGTAGTTTTTTTAGATCGAGATGGTGTAATTAATCGAGAGATTGGTGACTATGTATACCGTCTGAAAAATTTCGAATTGAATATTGGTTTAGAACAAGCTTTAAATCGCTGGAATGAGCTAGGCTATTCTTTTGCCATAGTTACGAATCAGGGGGGTATTTCAAAGTTGCTTTATACACGAAAGGAGGTAGGTACTATAAATAATTACCTCAGAAATTGGTTTAAGGAGAGAAATCTAAATCTGTTAACCATTTTGTATTGCCCACATCACAATTCTATTGAGGCATGTGTTTGTAGAAAACCGAACTCATTAATGCTTGAAAAAATCATTGCCCGTTACAAAGTTTCTATAAAAGATTCTTTTATGATAGGAGATAGTTTAAGGGATATACAGGCTGCACAAAAAGTTGGGTTAAAAGCTTTTCAGATTGAAGCAAATAGTAATTTAAACGATTTAACACTATTTTGATGGTAAATTTAAACGGAACTCTTTTCCCGGCAGATCAAACTTTATTTAAAGCCGGAAACAGAGCATTTTTATATGGTGACCGACTATTTGAAACCATTCGTTATCAAAATGGTAAATTACTTTTTTGGGAAGATCATTATTTTAGAATGATGGGAGGTGCCTGTATTCTTAGAATGGAAATACCTATACATTTCAATATTGAGTTTTTTGAAGATGAGGTCATTAAAACGATTGAGGCCTGTAAATTAGCTTCGAATTCTGCCAGAGTACGTCTGTGTATATATAGGGCAGATGGTGGCTTGTATAGGCCCACAGACAGATCATTTGAATACTTGATTGAGGTAGAGAAACTTCAGTCGTCCGATTTATATTTAAATGACAAAGGTTTAGAGATCGATGTGTTTCACGATCATTTAAAGCCCAAACAAGCCTTATCTAACTTTAAAGGAGCGAACTCTATGATTAGCGTGTTGTCGTCTATTTACGCTCATGAAAATGGCTTAGATGAGGCAATCATCCTAAATTCAGAATCTCATATTTGTGAAACTACTGCATCAAACATTTTTGTAGTAATTGGCAAGAGTATCTACACACCTGCATTGAGTACGGGTTGTGTTGACGGAATTGTAAGAAAACAAATTATTGAAAACGCTAGTTCTTGGGGATATACTCTTGAAGAGAAAAATATGAAGACTTTTGAACTTATCATGGCAGACGAAATATTCCTCACAAATTCTATAAGAGGAATTCAGTGGGTAAGTGCTTATAAAAATAAAACCTACAGGAAAGAAGTCACATCCGGTATTTTCGATAAGTTACAAAGGCTGGTAAATGCTTAGTTGAGTCGGATATCTACGGGAGCATCTGCCCATATTTTATATTTTTCTCCTTTTTGACTAAGGCGGTTTTTCCACAATTTAATTAGATCCCATTCAAACAGAGAATTATCCAATTCATCCACAATCCACGAATTTGAATTAATCTCGCTGTCAAGCTGATCCATTTCCCATCCAGAGTAACCCAAAAAGAAGCGAATCTCGTCACTTTTTAATTTCTCATCACGAACAAGTGTAGTCACTTGATCAAAATTACCCCCCCAATATAAATCATCAACAATATGAATACTGCCTTCTATTTTATCCGGTACGCGATGGATGAAGTATAGATTGTCGGACGCCACAGGACCCCCATAGTATACCTTAGCTTCGAATTCTGGAAATCCTGTAATAAGGTCACTAATACTCAACTCCACCGGTTTATTTACAATAAAACCAACAATTCCCTCCTCAGTGTATTCTGTTAAAAGAATGACTGAGTTGTGGAAAAAATCATCGTCTATCAACGGGCGGGATATGAGCACTTTTCCTTTTTTAATATTCGATTTACTTAAAACCTTCATCTAACATTATGATTAATTATAAATAAATATAATCTTTATCATGTTTGATTCCAAATTCTATAAGTACTTTTGTTTGTAAATTAGGTTTATGATGAAAAAAAATATTGCAGATATAAGGACTGATTATACAAAAAACTCCATTAGTGAGATTGGTTTGAATTCTGACCCTGTTCAGCAATTTAAAATATGGTTTAATCAGGCTTTAGATTCTAAAGTAATTGAAGCAAGTGCTATGGTGTTGTCAACGGTTTCCAGTGAAGGGTTTCCGAGTGGCAGAGTCTTATTATTAAAAGGTGTTGAGGATTCAGGTTTTACATTTTTCACAAATTACAACAGTGCCAAAGCAAAAGATATGAAGGCAAACTCAAATGCATCGATGACTTTTTTCTGGTCGGAATTAGAGCAGCAGGTCCGTATTGCTGGGGTAATAGAAAAGTTGGATTCAGTAATTTCTGATAGTTATTTTTATTCAAGACCACGTGCCAGCCAAATTTCAGCTGTAGCATCAAATCAAAGCGATAAACTTGAAAATAGAGACGACCTTATTCAAGAGGTTAATCGGTTGGAGAAGTTATATGAAAATAAAAAAGTCCCAAGACCAGAAAATTGGGGCGGTTACGTGTTAAAACCTGTGAAAGTTGAATTTTGGCAAGGCAGAACATCGCGTTTACACGATCGGTTTTTGTATGAATTGATCGATGGAACCTGGCAAATTTCGCGTTTGGCTCCTTAACTATTTTTTAAGTCTCTTTTTAGGAATTTCTCTAAATGCTCAGCGTTTATATTTTCCTTTAGACGACCTTGTTTTAAATAGGAAATTTTACCGGTTTCTTCCGATACCGTAATTGCCAAGGCATCTGTCATTTCTGTTAAACTTGCCGCAGCCCGGTGTCTTAGCCCCATATGAATTGGTAAATTAACCTGATCTGAAACCGGGAGAACACATCTGGCTGCAACGATCGTGTTTTTACTTATGATAGCCGCACCATCATGTAGAGGACTGTTTTTGAAAAATATACTTTCTATTAAGCCTTTACTTACTCGGGCATTTATCTTTTCGCCGGTACGTTCAAAAGTACCTAATTCGGTATTTCTGGTAATAATGATTAAAGCTCCAGTTTTAGACTGAGCCATACTATTGCACGCAAGTAATAAGTCGTTAATATTTAGTGAGATAACTTTTTTAGGCTTCAATATATTTTTAAAAAAGTGTTGTTGGTTTTGAAAACTCGTAGTTCCTATCATTAATAAGAACTTTCTTATTTCCTGTTGGAATACAATAATAATAGCTAAAACACCAACGCCAATAAATTGACCTAAGATCTCACTAAGTAATTCCATTTGAAGCGCTCCCACGAGCTTCCAGAATAGGTATGTAGAAGCTAATCCAATGAAAATTTTAATCGCAACAGTTCCTTTAACCAATTTATACAACTGATAAAGTAGGGCGGTAACTAAAAGAATGTCAAGAAAATCGAATATGTCTAGATCTAGAAATCCCAAATTTTATTTTTTTAACAAGGTAGTAATTTTTACGGCTTCGATAGCCTCTTTAATATCATGTACTCTTAGGATCGATGCTCCGTTAAGTAAACTCACCGTATGTACGATTGTTGTTCCGTTAAGCGCATCTTTAGGTTCGCACCCTAACAACTTATTTATCATTGATTTACGTGAAGCACCTATGAGTAAAGGATGATCTAAACATTTAAATGATCTTAACTCTTTAACGATCTCATAGTTTTGATCCAGGTTCTTTGCAAATCCCAAACCCGGATCGAGAATAATGTCGTTTAATCCTTTTTCCTGAAGTTTTCTGACTTTAATCTGAAGTTCAGAAATAATATCTAAAATTAAATGATCGTACTTATTTAGAGAAGACATGGTCTGAGGTGTTCCTCTCATATGCATTAATACGTAAGGCACTTGTTTGTCCGCGACCAGATCAAACATATTCTCATCCATATCCCCGCCATAAATGTCATTAATCAGGGCAGCGCCCATATCAATAGCTTCAGATGCAATTTTTGAACGAAAAGTATCTACCGAAATAAGGGCCTCAGGGAATTCTTTAAGGATCATCTCAAGAGCCGGAATCAATCTTTCTCTTTCCACTACTTCAGAAACAAATGGAGCACCGGGTCTCGATGAATAAGCGCCAACATCAATAAATGTAGCACCATCGTTAAGCATGGCTTCTACCTTATTAAGTAAAGTGCTATCCGTATTCGTTCTACTTTCATCATAAAAGGAATCAGGAGTAAAATTTAAGATCCCCATCACCTTGGGGACACTTAGATCGATCGGTTTTCCTTTGCAATTGAGCGTTCTTTTCAAAGAATATTTTTTTTAAATCAAGAAACCATTACTTTAGCATCAAAAGTAAAAATAATTCTTCTACAGAATCAATTCTAATGGGTAAAACCTCACAACAATACGATCAAGTCATCGAAAAGAGCTCAAGTCTTTTTGAGAAGAAAATGAAAGATTATGGTAGTGCCTGGCGCATATTGCGTTTGCCGTCACTTACCGATCAGATCTTCATTAAAGCACAACGGATCAGAAGCATAGAAAACAAGGGAGTACAAAAGGTAGACGAAGGAATTGCGTCTGAATTTATCGGTATTCTTAACTATTCCATTATGGCTTTAATTCAACTTGAAAGAGGTGTTGCAGAGCAGGCTGATATGAATGTGGAAGAAGCTTTGAAAGCCTATTTGCACTTTGCTAAAGAATCGAAAGATCTGATGGAAGCCAAAAACCACGACTATGGTGAGGCCTGGCGAGAAATGCGTGTGAGTTCTTTAACGGATCTGATCCTTCAGAAATTACTTCGCGTTAAGCAGATTGAAGATAATAAAGGAAAAACATTAGTAAGCGAAGGAATAGATGCGAACTATTTTGATATGGTGAATTATGCCATCTTCGCTTTAATACATTTAGAATTAGAATAAAATGACAAAACTAAACAACATTGCTCGCACGCTTGTCGGTGCGCTTTTTATTGTATCGGGTTTAATAAAGGCAAATGATGCCGTAGGATTTTCTTTTAAATTGGGTGAATATTTTGCGCCTGACGTACTTGATATTCCATTTTTATCGGAGTACACATACTCCTTAGCGGTAATTATATGCATTGCCGAAATTATGCTGGGACTCTCTGTTTTGGTAGGAGCTAAGATGCGCTTAACGGCCTGGTCGCTTTTGTTAATGATCCTCTTTTTTGACGGACTGACTTTTTATTCAGCCTATTTCGATAAGGTTACGGACTGTGGGTGTTTTGGTGATGCCATTAAACTAACTCCATGGGAATCTTTCGCTAAGGATGTTGCCTTAAGTATTTTGATATTTATCATTTTTACGTACCGCAACAAAGTCAAGTATCAAACCAGGGCAGAGAATTCGAAAATATTACCGGTTGCTTTATTGCTTGTAGGTTTATTCTCCTATTTCATGTTAGGCTGGCTATTTCCGATTTATTTCACAATAGTACTTTTCTTATTGGTGAGATTGGTAAATAAATTCATTCTGAAAGAAAAGCGTGAATGGACTCTGGCTCTATTAACCCTTGTTACATGTTTTGCATTTACCTATCATACGGATTCGCATCTACCTATTAGAGATTTTAGGGCTTATGCTGTTGGGGAAAACATTGCCGAAGGCATGACGCTTCCCGAAGGAGCGCAGGCAGATGTGTATGATGATGTGTGGAAATACGAAGTTGACGGAATTGTAAATGAATATGCAACAAAAGACAAGCCCTGGGAAATTGAAGGTGCTGTTTTTGTTGATAGAGAAACGAAATTAATTGTAGAAGGAGATCACCCACCCATTCATGACTTTTCTATTGAATCAGATACTTTAGGAGATGTTACCGACAGTGTTTTGGCTGCCTCTGATGCGATTTTATTTGTGATGTACGATCTAACTGAATCTGATCGGGAAGCTTTGAGGAAAGTAGCGGAGATCGTCAACGCTTTATCTGATGAAGCTGTTACCATGACGGCTATGTCTGCCACCACAGAAACTCAAATGGAGCTTATTCAAAAAGAGGCCGACATTTCCTTTCCATTCTATTTTACGGATGAAACTACCCTAAAAACAATTATCCGGTCTAACCCGGGTATGTTATGGTTGAAAGAGGGGACCATCGTTGCCAAATGGCATTACAATGACTTTCCGGCTTCTGAAGATCTAATCAAACAATATTTAAGATAAACTTGCTTAAAGCTATTGCATATAAACTCGCTTACAGCCTACTTGTTATGTGGGGTGTGGCGAGTTTGGTTTTTTGTTTGTTCTCCATTCTTCCCGGCGATCCTTCAAGAATGATGTTAGGGCAGAGGGACCATGAGGAAATGCGTTTGGCTATTCAAAAGAAGTACGGATTCGATCAGCCCATACAAAAGCAATACCTTTTTTATTTAAACGATCTGTCTCCCGTATCATTTCACTCAAATAATCCAGAGAATTTTACAAATGTGAATAATCACAACTACACCATTTTGGCTTCTGCTTCCATAGCTGAGTTTGATGTAGTCGTTAAAACACCTTATTTAAGAGAGTCTTTTGTTCGCAAAGGTACTTCCGTTGCAAGCATCATTTCTGACACCTTACCGAATACTTTTACACTTGCTATGGCTGCCATGTTCATTGCACTGGTTTTAGGCATCACATTAGGAGTTTACAGCGCCATTAATAAACATAAATTTACAGATCAGTTATTGTCTTCTGTTTCAGTTCTGGGTATGGCATTGCCTTCTTTTTTCTCTGCTATTCTTATTGCCTGGCTTTTTGGTTTTGTATGGCAAAAATATACCGGTTTGTCTATGACAGGGAGTTTATTTGAAGTAGATGATTATGGTAATGGTGAATACATCGTTTGGAAAAATTTAATTTTACCTGCTTTTACTTTAGGGATCAGACCACTTGCTGTTGTTATGCAATTAACACGCAACTCCATCTTAGACACTTTAGATCAAGATTACATTCGAACGGCTAAAGCCAAGGGACTTTCATCTGTTCGTATCTTATTTGTTCATGCTTTACCGAATGCGCTTAACCCTGTAGTAACATCTGCTTCAGGTTGGTTGGCATCTATGCTCGCCGGAGCCGTTTTTGTAGAGTACATATTTGGATGGAACGGATTGGGTAAAGAGATCGTTTACGCCTTAAATTATCTCGATCTACCATTAGTGATGGGAGCAGTCCTAACACTTTCTATTTGTTTTGTTCTCATTACAATTATTACAGATGTGATCTATTATTTTCTCGACCCCAGATTAAGATCTTAAAAGATACAGTTTGGATATTTAAATAAATTGTTTATCTTTATAAGAGTTCCCCTTATGATATTATTTGTTATTTAATTTTAAGTTATGATTAAGAAGATGTATCAGTTTTCCAAACTCCTTTCGGAATTATTCGGATGTTCGATAAATTTTTTCATGACCCTACTTAAGAATACGCACACAAGCTTGGATGTTATACATCCTGACGATTACTCTTGTTTACATGTGCAAGTGAGAGATTTAGTTTAAAGACGATTATTCAAGTGAATAGTAGTTGATTTTCCAAGAGATTAAAGAAAAAACTGAATTACATGTAATACCAGACTATCTCAAAAATAGTCTCGTTATGTGAATTAGTTTTATTTGTTGTTGTTTTTCGGTTAAACTCTCGGCTTTATGTCGGGAGTTTTACTTTTTTAGTCCTTTTTTAGTTTAAATTTGTTTCTCATTTTAACAAAGCCATAGAATATGTCTGACGATAAGAAGATCATCTTTGGAATGCACAAAGTTTCCAAGGTTATTCCAAGTGGAAAACAGATCATTAAAAACATAAACCTCTCATTTTTTTACGGAGCTAAGATCGGTATCATCGGTTTAAACGGTTCCGGGAAATCTACCTTATTAAAGATCATTGCAGGTTTAGATACCGATTTTAAAGGTGAAGTGTATTCAGATAATGAATTTAGTGTTGGCTTATTAGAGCAGGAACCTCAATTGGATGAGACGAAAACCGTGATGGAGATCGTTCGTGAAGGGGTGCAGGATATTGTTGATGTATTGGATGAGTTTAATGCGATCAACGATAAGTTTGCTGACCCGAATGTCATGGACGATCCTGATGCTTTCCAAAAACTGATTGACCGACAAGGTGAGTTGCAAGATATTATTGACGCCAAAGGTGCTTGGGAATTAGACAGCAAGCTCGAACGTGCGATGGATGCTTTGAGAACACCCGATGGAGACGAGTCGGTGAAAAACTTATCCGGTGGAGAACGCAGACGAGTTGCCCTTTGTCGATTGTTACTAAAAGCTCCGGATGTATTACTTCTTGATGAACCTACCAACCATTTAGATGCGGAGTCGGTACACTGGCTGGAACAACACTTACAACAATACAAAGGAACGGTGATTGCCATTACCCACGATAGATATTTCTTAGACAATGTAGCCGGATGGATCCTTGAATTGGATCGGGGAGAAGGTATTCCGTGGAAAGGAAACTATTCATCGTGGTTGGAGCAAAAGTCCAAGCGTTTGGCTCAGGAAGATAAGCAAGCTTCTAAAAGACAAAAAAACCTTGAAAGAGAACTGGAATGGGTGCGTATGGCTCCAAAAGCACGTCATGCTAAGAGTAAAGCACGTTTGAATAACTACAATCAGCTATTAGCTCAGGAGACCAAAGACAAAGAACAGAAACTGGAAATTTTTATTCCTTCCGGGCCTCGTTTGGGTACGAACGTCATTGAAGCTAAAAACGTAAGTAAAGGTTTTGGAGATAAATTACTTTATGGTGATCTGAATTTCAATTTACCTCCTGCCGGTATTGTTGGGATCGTTGGTCCTAACGGAGCAGGTAAAACAACCATGTTCCGAATGATTATGGGATTGGATACTCCGGATTCAGGTGCTTTTGAAGTCGGAGAGACCGTTAAAGTTTCTTATGTCGATCAGCAACATGAATCCATAGATAATGAAAAAACCGTTTTTGAAAATATTGCTGATGGCTTGGAAAATATTGAAATAGGTGGCGTAAAACTAAATTCCAGAGCTTATGTTTCCCGTTTTAATTTTGGTGGACAAGATCAAAATAAAAAGGTGAAGGTACTTTCGGGTGGTGAACGCAACCGATTGCACCTCGCCATGGCATTGAAGCAGGAAGGGAACGTTTTACTTTTGGATGAGCCGACCAACGATTTGGATGTAAACACACTTAGAGCACTTGAGGAAGGTTTGGAGAACTTTGCCGGTTGTGCTGTGATTATTTCTCACGACAGATGGTTTTTAGATCGTGTATGTACGCACATCCTCGCTTTTGAAGGAGATTCTGAAGTGTATTATTTTGAAGGTTCTTATTCCGATTACGAAGAAAATAAATTGAAGCGATTAGGCATATCTGAACCAAAGAGAATACGCTACAAAAAATTAATGAATGACTAACAAAACAGACATATTGGCTATTGGTGTTCATCCCGATGACATTGAGTTGGGATGCGCCGGCACCATTTTTAAACACATTGACCTGGGTTTTAGTGTAGGTGCTATTGACTTGACTCAGGGCGAATTGGGAACACGTGGTACTGCAGCATTGAGACTGACAGAAGCTGAAACTGCTGCGAAATTAATGGGACTTAAATTTCGTGACAATTTAGGTTTTGAGGATGGTTTTGTAACGGCCGACAATAAGCAGTATCAGATGGAGATCGTTAAGCAGATCAGAAAATATCAACCGGATATTGTTTTGTGTAATGCCATTGACGATCGACATCCAGATCATCCACGTTCAGCTTCTTTAGTATCTACTGCATGTTTTTTAGCAGGCCTGTCAAAAATTGAAACGGAATTGGATGGAACAACACAATCGGCATGGAGACCTAAGCAGGTTTTACATTACATTCAGTGGAAGCCTGTAAAGCCCGACTTTGTTATTGATATTACCGGTTACATGGATGCAAAATTAGCTGCTGTAAAAGCATATGGCTCTCAATTTTATGATCCGTACTCCAAAGAAGCAAAAACGCCCATATCGTCGAAGCAATTTATTGATTCTGTAAGCTACAGAGCTGAAGATCTGGGCAGGCTCATCGGTGTGGATCACGCAGAAGGATTTACCAGCGATAAGCTGATAGGTCTGGAACGATTAGATCATCTATTGTAATTACGAATTACCAACTGTCTTACCGTCATTCTGAACTTGTTTCAGAATCCCATAAATAAAGTACTCGGTTAGTTGGAATTACGAATTGAGTTCTTTTATTGTAGCCGGATTAAAATTCCGTTTCAATACCATCAATACTTTTTTGATTCGTTTTCTTCCAATAATCTCTTATACCATCTTCGCCTTTTTTTTCAGACCAGGATCTTAACTGCGACCTTTCTTCCTTAAAGTCCATAAAAGGAACGGCATATCCACAAGAAGTTTGAACCAGATCGACTTCCATTTCAATGATCTGTCTGGAGCCGGCAATACTTGGAAATAGATCAATGTATTGTTCATAGGCAGCATCCCATTCATGGTGGATTACAGCCTTTCCGTACGCTCTTAAGATCAGGGGTTTACTTTCAAATGCACAAAACATGATCGTCATGCGGTCATTTTTCGGTAAATGAGCAGCCGTTTCATTTCCACTGCCGGTTAAATTCAGCCAAACAATTTTATTGGGACCCATAACTCTTAGCGTATCCATCCCTTTTGGTGATATGTTTACACGACCTTCAGCAGCAGCAGTCCCAACAAAAAAAACCTTTTGTTGACTTATAAATTGTTTTTGTTTGTCCGTGATTTCAGAAAATTGTTGCCCCATTATTTTTAATCCAATTCGTTACAAGGTTTGTGCTAAGGGAATAGTTCCCGACACAAGTTTATTTTTCACCTTTCGAATCTACAAATTTATGAGTAACAACATAAAAGAAATACTCAAATTCCCGGGACGCAAATTTGTTGTACGTTGGTGTTCCCTCTGTTGCGGCAAACTTTTTCCCTAAAGACTGTAATAGTTTGGGCGTTAACATATGTATGAGTTCTTCTCGTTTGTTTGATGATAATTTTAAAGCTTCCAGGACCTGTTTTGTAATCATGTCATTTTTTACAATTTTGAACTTTGAATCCGCCAATTGCTGCTCAAGCTGCCCAAGTTTGTTTTTAGGTCTGAAATCTGTAAACAAGAAAAATCCACCCGGTCTTAAAACGCGGTGCACTTCAGAAAAGAAAAGATCGATGTGCTGATAGCGGTGTGAAGATTCAACATTAATTACCACGTCAAAGGTGTCATCCGGAAAGGGTAAGGACCTTGCATCGCCTTGAACAAAATTAATGCCTTCATTTGAATAATGTTCATTACAAAACTCAATCGCTTTATTGTTGAGATCCAGTCCCGTTGAAGATCCTGGCGAAAAACAACGATTTATATAGGAAATACCACCACCACGTCCACAACCAATTTCAACGACATCTTTGTTGTTGATGTCAGCACCTTTGGCAACAAGATCATAGAGTTGTACAGAGTACCTGTTTTGTTCATCTATCTCATCCAGTTTGATTTTATGATCATCTTTCGAATAACCATAATTCATAAAAGTAACGTCTGCATTTGTGTCGATTGTACTTACGTACCAATACCAAATTTTAAATAATATATTCTTCAGGCTCTCTTTCATTTTAATAAATTATTCAGTGTGAATATATAAAACAAACCACCAAACATTCAACTTTTTAAATGTTAAGTTTTTGAAGACCATTTACCAATTGATCTTAAGTGTTTTTTGATTTTACTAGGTCCATTTTTTTGACTGAATAAAAATGAATTGTCATCCTGTCCCGAAGCTTCGGGATCGAAGGGTAAACAATTCATTTGTCGAAGGATGTGTCAAGACAAACCCCAATAAAATAGTTTCATTCTCCATAATTTCTGAGCAACAAAGAATTCCTGCCACAACTTGTGGCAGAAATGAAGAGTTTTGAGCAATTATAATTTTTTATTAGTGTTGTCGCAAGTTCATTTTCTTTTATTCAGCGAGCTTAAAGAACTCATCTAATTTTCTCCCCAACAAGCTTTTATCCATTAATTCTGTTTCATATTTTGAGACCATTGCAGGCGACATACTTCTGCTTGATGCGTATTCAACGACTTTTGTGTCTTTGTTTTTACACAAAAAAATTCCTACACTTGGTTTTTCGTGTTCTTTTTTTAACATCTCTGTCTAATGTTTCCAGGTAAAATTCCATTTTACCTAAATACTCAGGTTTAAAATCTGTTATTTATAGATCAAAAGCTACCAGACATTGCAGGTCTCGATGATAGAATAATAAGTCAATATAAAAATCTTTATTTCCCACCTGCACACGATATTCTTCTCCTACAAATGAAAAATCTTTCCCAAATTCTAAAATGAATTCTTTAAGATTTTTCATGATGGATCTTCTTAGGTCTTTTTCAGAAAATGGTTTCGAAAGTGACAGAAAATCAAGAACGTAACTATCTTTAAACGCATTTGTTGACTTGGGGTGAATTTCTCTCAGCACTGCTGAGATTTTTGTGTCTGACAACATAGCTCGTTCATAGATCCCACTATCAATTTGTCTTTCAAGTTCTCTTGAGCTGTATTTCTCTCTGATCGCGAGTTTTATGTAAAATTCACGTTCTTCTTCTGTGTTTGACTTTGAAATTATCGTTAAATTATTTGTCCAACTAATTTCTCTCACCATTGCTGAGAGTTTTGGACTCCCGGAATATGTTTCGAAAAATAGTTTCATTCTCCATAAGTTCTGAGCAGAAAAGCCTTTAATTTCAGGTTCTTTAAAAGATAGGTATTCAGATAAACTTTTAACAACTCCTTTTCCCCAATCCGATGTTTCAGCTTTATGGCTGATGTATTCACCAATATTCCAATAAAGGTTCATGAGCCCCGTGTTTACTGCTAACATTGCCTTTTCTCTGGCTACTGAGATTATTTGCAATATGTCGGTAAATTGGTTCTCTATTTTCATTGTATAAAATTTAATTCGCTAAGTCATCTTTGCTCAATTTCCGAGACAATGTCTCGGATTTTCCAGATGCCAAATAAGTTTGTGTTTGTGGGCTTCTTCATTATTGCTTTAAGTTGTTTAAAACCTGATTAGCTACTGACATTATTTATTATTATTTTTTAGTTCGTCAATTTCAAAAGAAGTCCTAATGTTTTTTTTCCATTGTAACCGAGTAATTTTCCAATTTGACTTGCTGGTGCTTTATGTTTTTCAAATGAATAAAGTGCTTGAAACATAGAAATGTCAAATTCATTTGTTATTTTATCATTAAGAAGAATTTCTTCCCATTGTAATTTTGTCAATTTATTGTCATTTTTTATTCTATTAGTACTAATGTGCAAATAAATCATTAGATACTTGTATTTATGTATGTTAAAGGTTTGGGAGAAACAATTTTTGTCAGCCTGATACTTTTCAGTTTATTTGTATGGGAAAGCAAAATTGTATTCTATTAATATGAAACTACGTCTTCTTGGTATACTTATGACATTTTGTTCCGGGCTACTTATGGCTCAGGAGGAATGGAGTAGGAAAGACTTTGTAGCCGGGTTGCGGGAAGACATTAAAGACAACGATTACTCAGACCACAGACGAGTCGGAAATCAATTTGTACGCTACTTTGAAGATGCCAGCTTCGATGATGGGCAGGAAGAGTACATCTACCGTCTGGTTAACGAGCTTCGACGCAAGCGTTTTAACGATGCCGAAGATTTCTACCAGCTCTTTCGATTACTTAACCATTACGGGGCAGGAGAGCTTAACGATGAGAGCCTGGACAATTTTCTGGCTTCTTCGGTAGACTACGTTTCCGGTTTGAAGCACAAAACGGCAAAAACATACGTCAAATACTGCACACAGGCATTGGTGGACAGCATCCTACATTCCGGGCAAACGTTTCAATGGAAACTCGGTGAAGGCGATATTTTATTTACCTATGATTCGGTGCCTAAGATATCTGCAGAAAACATAAAACTTTATTGTGCCTCGAGAGTGGATACCATTACCATTCAGATGACACAGGGCTATGTAGATCTGTTGGGGCATAAATGGTACGGTAAGGACGGGCGTTGCGATTGGAGCAAACACAAGATACCGGAAGATTCCGTTTGGGTAGAGTTAAAGGACTATTCCATAGACCTTAGAAAACAATATTTTGAAACTACCGATGCCGAATTAATGGGGCGATTGCAGCATGATGAGGATGAATTAACAGGTCGATATTACGACGGATTAAGTGCAAACCCGGATCGAAAAGGTGCCATCTATCCCGGTTTTATTTCCGATAAAGACTCGCTGTATTTTTACAATATCTTCGAAGATATTGATGCACAAGGGAGCCTCGAACTCCGAGGGAAACGCATGTTCTTATTTGGAAAGGAGAATCGGAACATTCAACTTACGTTTTACGACAATGAACTGCCCTTTATTGAAGCCCGGGCAAAACGATTCAGAATACAGGATGCCCGCATTTTTGCGAAAGACGCAAAGGTCAAACTTTCCTGGAAGGGAGATTCTATTGTTCATCCTAAATTAAAATTACTTTACATCGACAGCAGTCGAGCCTTAAGTTTTGAGCGTGTGAAACAAAATTTAGGGATGAGCCCCATTCGTTCTTCATACCACCAACTCGATTGCTATTTCGATCGGATGGAGTGGAAGAAAGACTCGGCAGCGCTTTTCTTTTCCAACGACAGAGATCCTGCCCGGAATCCTGCGCTTATGGAATCGTACAATTTGTACAATGAATCCCGTTATCAGGATATGGCCACCATGGACAAGCGTCACCCTGCGTTTATTTTACGCACCATGAGTAGAGATCATTCCGGTCAAAAAGACTTTTTATTAAGTGAAATTGCAGGCTATTACAAGTTTTCCCTAAACGATGCACATTTACTGATGACGGATTTCGCCATTTTAGGTTTTGTGGATTATGATGCCGATAGGGAACGAGTATTTATTAAAGACAAGCTGTATCACTTTTTAGATCACAAACTCGAAAAACGCGATTACGATGGTTTGAGAATGGTTTCCAGAAGCGACAGTAAGCCCTATGCCCGTATGGACCTGGAGTCGGGTGATCTGGCTGTTGCCGGAGTAAACATGGTAGAACTATCCGATTCCAATCAGGTGGCAGTTTTCCCTTACGATGGAGATCTGGTCGTACACCAAAACCGAGATTTTACTTTTGACGGTATCGTGCAAACCGGGCGTTTTGCCCTGTTCGGAAAGCAAATGGATTTCGTTTACGATCCTTTTGAAATTGAATTGAACAAGATCGATTCCTTACGATATGAAGTGCCCTCGGGTTTTGTTGACAAGCAGGGTTTATCTGTCGATCATACGGTAAAAACAGTGATCTCTGACCTTACAGGAAAGCTGTATGTCGATGAACCAATGAACAAGTCAGGTTTAGCAGACAAACCGGATTTCCCAAAACTTCACAGCTATGATGATTCACACATCTACTACGATAAGATCAAAAAAGGGGGTTATCAAAGAGACCTGTTCTCATTTAAAGCAGACCCTTTTGAGTTGGATTCCCTGTTGCGGATCAATACCGAAAATTTAGAATTTCCGGGGAATTTAAACGCCCCGACCATCTTTCCGTTCTTTAGAGATACCATGCGTTTGAACGATGACCTGGAACTGAGCTTTTCACACAAAATAGAAGAGCGATATCCGGCATACGAGGGAAGAGGGGAGTTTACAGATCATTTGTATTTAGACAATGATGGTTTAAGAGGAAGTGGTGCTATTTATTATCTGAATTCAGTAACTGCAACAGACTCGGTGTATTTCTATCCGTATCGGGCTTTGGCACATGCCGATTCGCATCACATTTACGAACAAAGCTCACCGACCGATTGCCCGGAGGTGTATGTAGAAGATGCGAGCATTGATTGGCGCGCTTTTAAAGATCAAATGGAATCGGCCAACCGCGATCTGTTTTACACTGCTTATCGGGAGAATTATGACTTTGACGGTTCTATGATCCTAAGCCCGAAAGTGCTTATGGCTTCCGGTGAATTGTATTACGACGAGGCCTTGTCTGTTTCCGAAGCGTTTATTTTACAAAGCAGGGATTTTACCGCCGATCATTCCCAATTCAATTTATTTGATGAAGAAGATGGAAAGAAATTGGTTATGGGACGCGAGCTTTATTCTGCCATGAGTTTTGAAGAAGATTTTGGTTCTTTTGAAACACTAACGGATTCAGCAAGATTTGAACTTCGCAAAAATAAATACCATCTTTATTTTGAGTTGATGGAATGGGACAGGGC
>Ga0066855_10000053_pt1 | contig 21203 bp, 21 predicted proteins | sample ETNtaG_14_FD_65604 | JGI IMG/M metagenome (GOLD analysis project Ga0066855, IMG submission 65604) | Marine microbial and viral communities from oxygen minimum zone, Eastern Pacific Ocean - ETNP201406SV73 | ecosystem: Environmental > Aquatic > Marine > Oceanic | place: Pacific Ocean: Eastern...
AGTATCTATTTCTTTACAAAGGCTAAGAGTAATCGATTCAATTGAACCTACTCCTTTTACACCTACAAATTTATTCTGTGCAGAATAATAATCTTTCAAAATCGCAGTTTCAGATTCGTAAACCTGAATTCTGTTTTTGATAATATCAGGATTTTGGTCATCAGCTCTTCCGCTGGACTTTCCTCTTTCCAAAAGACGTGTAATTAATTCCTGCTCCTCTACTTCTAAAGCCAGCATGGCTGTTATTTCAATTCCTTTTGAACTTAGGAAAACATCTAAAGCTTCTGCCTGTGCTGTTGTACGTGGAAAACCATCGAAAATGAATCCCTTTACATCAGGATTAGCATTTACCTCTGCCTCTAACATGGAAATTGTTACTTCGTCAGGAACCAAAGCGCCTTTATCGATGTATGATTTCGCCAGATTTCCTAATTCTGTCCCTTCTTTCATATTGTACCGGAAAATGTCTCCCGTAGAAAGATGTACTAAATTGTAAGTATCAATTAAGCGAGCAGATTGTGTTCCTTTTCCTGCTCCCGGGGGTCCAAATAAAACGATATTTAGCATACTTTATGTTTAGGCTTTCGCCAATTGATAAACATTTTTTAAATTTCGACCATAGCCTTCGTAATCAAGACCATAACCGACAATGAAATCATTGGGGATTTCAAAACCAACAAAGTCGGGTTTTCGATTTCCCTGATAAGCCTCAGGTTTGAAAAACAAACTTGCTATTTGCCATTCTTTTCCTTTCGACTTAAAAATCTCATCAATCTTTAAAAGAGTTGTTCCCGTTTCCACGATGTCTTCGATAACAACAATCGTTTCCTCATTCAAAACTTCTTTCAATCCAATAAGCTCTTTCACCTCTCCTGTACTTACCATACCATCATATGAACTCAATTTCACAAATGATATTTTACAAGCACCTGGATAAGCACGAAGCAAATCGGATGCAAATACAAAGGAGCCATTTAAAACAGCCACAAAGTGAGGGGTTTTTCCATTTAAATCTCGATGAATTTCACTTGCCATTTCAGCAACACGTTGTTTTAAAACGTTCTCTTCGAGATAAATATCAAAGTCCCTATCGTGAACTTTCAGCTTCTTCATATCGGGCAAAAATACACTAAAAAAATTTTATTTGTTGCAAACTAAAATATTAAAACCATTTCTCTATTTCTCTCAAACTCTTGCCATACTTACTTTTATCAAACCTTGAATAAAACTTATTTGCTAATAAACTTCACAAAAGCTCACACAAATCCTTACTTTTGTCAAAAATTCATTCACTATGAAAGCATTAGTAAGCATCATTATGGGAAGTACTTCCGACTGGCCGGTCATGCAAAAGGCAGCGAAGTTCCTGAACGATATGGGAATTCCTTTTGAAGTAAACGCCCTTTCAGCACACCGTACACCTGAGCAGGTAGAAGCCTATGCTTCTAAAGCTTATCAGGAAGGTGTTAAAGTAATTATTGCCGGTGCCGGTGGAGCAGCCCACCTTCCAGGTGTTATGGCAGCTTTTACACCACTACCAATTATTGGCGTTCCTTGTCGCTCCTCAATCTCTATTGATGGATGGGATTCAATTCTTTCCATTCTACAAATGCCACCGGGTATTCCTGTAGCTACTGTAGGTTTAGATGCTTCACTTAACGCAGCCATCCTTGCCGTTCAAATGATCGCAACCGGAGATGCTGAAGTGATGAAGAAATTAGTTGCTTACAAAGAATCGCTTAAAGAGAAAATCATAAAAGCTAACGAAGACCTGAGCGAATACAAATTCGACTTTAGAGTATCGTAAAGAAAGAAATCACAGTTCAATCCCCTTCATAGCCGACGATTTAAATCGTCGGCTATGAAGGGGATTTTTTTTGTAGCTTTAGTTCAATAATTGAAACAATGAAAAAACTGATCTATTGTCTTTTACTGATCTTTGGAACCAGTCACGCACAGGATGCCTACGAGATCATCAAACGCTCAGACGAGCACGTTCGAGGAAAAAGCAATAAAGCCGAAATGAGTATTGAAGTTCAAAGACCCAAATGGTCCAGAACTATGGAAATAAAAGTGTGGTCATTAGGAACCGAGTATTCTTTTATCCTCATACAAGCACCTTCGCGTGACAAAGGAACCGTGTTCTTAAAACGCGAAAAAGAAATTTGGAATTGGCAACCCAAAATTGAGAAGATTATCAAACTGCCCCCTTCAATGATGATGCAATCGTGGATGGGATCAGACTTAACCAACGACGACTTGGTTAAAGAATCCTCTATCTTATCTGATTACACACACAAAATTATTGGCGACACTACACTACTAAACAGAGCTTGCTATGGTATTGAACTCACCCCAAAACCAGAAGCTGCTGTAGTTTGGGGAAAGATTAAAACCTTTATCGACAAACAAGACTACCTGCAATTGGCTTCAGAATTTTACGACGAAGATGGATATCTGATTAACAAAATGGAAGCTTCGGATATCAAATATTTTGGAGCTAAAATCCTCCCTGCAACCCTGGTGATGACCCCTGTTGAAGAAGAGGGACAAAAAACCATCCTTCGCTACAAATCTATTGAATACAATATCGATATTGAAGAAAGCTTCTTCTCCAAACAAAATATGAAAAGACTGCGCTTATGAAGATGATCTTTAAAATGGCCTGGCGAAATATTTGGCGTAGTAAGCGTAGAAGCATTATTACCATTTCCTCCATCTTTTTTGCCGTATTTTTTGCTGTTTTTGCTCGCTCTTTTCAAATCGGTGTTTACAATAAGATGATCGCCAATATGGTGGGCATGTACACGGGCTACCTGCAAATTCATCAAAATGGATTTTGGGAAGAACAAAGCATAGATAATAGCTTTATTCCCGACCAATCTGTTCTTGATCTGCTACATGACAATAAAGACATTACAGATTTTAATGAACGCCTGGAAAGCTTTGCACTAACCGCTTCGGACAACCTCACCAAAGGAGCCATTATTATGGGTGTAAACCTTGAAAAGGAAGATGGCCTAATGGATCTGAGCCCCAAATTAATCAGTGGTGAATTCCCTGCCCACACAAGCTCCTCCCTACTCATAAGTGAAGGCTTAGCGAGCTATTACAACATGTCGGTGGGCGATAGTTTAATCCTTTTAGGACAAGGGTATCATGGTGCCAGCGCCAATGGTATTTTCCCGGTTAGCGGAATCCTTAAATTCCCGATGCCCAACCTTAACGACCGACTCGTTTTAATGCCTATTCTCGCTGCACAAGAACTCTATGCAGCTCCCGAAAGATTGACCTCTTTAGTGCTGCAAATTGACAAACCCGAAAAACTGAACAAACTCAAAAAATACATTTCTAAAAAACTGGATTTAGAAAAATACGAACTTTTGGACTGGAAAAGTTTGTTGCCCGAATTGGTCCAAACCATACAAGCCGATAGTGCCGGCGGAGTTATCATTATTGGCGTTTTGTACATGATTATTTCCTTTGGAATTCTTGGCACATTGCTTATGATGACAGCAGAACGTATGCGCGAATTTGGAATTTTGATCTCCATAGGAATGCGCAAGAGTAAACTCATCCTCACCCTAATTATGGAAAGTTTATTCATGGGAATTCTTGCTTCAATTATCGGTATTTCTGTCGTTAGTCCTGTACGATATTACTTCAATCGCAACCCGATACGCCTTGAAGATCAAGCCGCAGAATCTATCGAAGCTTTTGGCTTTGAACCTGTCATTCCAGCTTCACTGGATATGGATATTGCCATGAACCATGCAGGTATTGTCCTGCTTATCGTTCTCATCTGTACCATCTATCCAATCGTAACTATTCTACGTTTAAAACCTGTTAAAGCGATGCGAACCTAATGAAAACAACAATAAAAATAGCCTGGAGAAATATCTGGCGAACACCCATGCGTTCGTTCCTCGTTATCGGCTCTATTGTTATGGGAATTTGGGCTGGAATCTTTGTGATAGCATTTTCTTACGGACTTAATAAGCAGCGTACTCTAAGCAGCATTAAAAACTCCATTTCCCACATACAAATTCATCATCCGGAATACGATAAAGACTACGATAGTAAGTACTTTTTAGAAAACCCCGACCTGATAAAAACTGAACTTGAAACGAATGCGAACATTAAAGCTTTTGCTTTCCGATCACTCTTAAACGGTATGATTAGTTCGCCGGTAAAGAGTAACGGCGTTCGAATTATCGGAATTAACAAAAATCAGGAAAAAGAAGTCACCGGCATACATTCAGGTTTGGTTGAAGGAAATTATTTCGAAAGCAAAAGAAAAAATCAAATTCTTATTGGTGAGGCGCTTTCTAAAAAACTGAAGGTGAAACTACGATCTAAAATTGTCCTCACTTTTCAAGATACTGACAATAATATCGTTGCAGGTGCTTTTAGAGTTTGTGGGATTTTTAAAACTCAATACACCAAATACGATGAAGGAACTGTTTTCATTCAAAATAGCGACTTGCAAAGACTCATCAAATCAAAAGAATTTCATCAGGTTGCACTCCTGTGTAATTCTTTAGACGATGTAGATTCTACGTATCATAACCTAAAAACAAATTTAAACGATTACGAAGTAAAAGACTGGAAAACCATTTCACCAGAACTGGCATACGCCGACGAAATAATGGAAACCTGGCTTTTCCTTATCATGATCATCATTATGTTAGCGCTCATCTTCGGGATTATTAACACCATGTTAATGGCCGTTTTCGAACGAAGAAGAGAATTGGGCATGTTAATGGCCATAGGAATGAATAAATCCAAGGTGTTTTTCTTAATCCTTACCGAAACATTCTTTCTTTCCTTAATCGGTGCTCCCATGGGAATGTTCCTGGGTGCATTAACCATAAAACTAACTTCCGAAACAGGTATCAATCTCGCTATCGTTGGTGAAGGACTGCAATCCGTCGGATTGGGAAACGTTATTTACCCGGTAATAGAAACTAAATTTTACATCTTCATTAGCGTGATGGTATTCATTTTTACGCTGATTGCAGCAATTTACCCATCGCGAAAAGCCTTAAAACTAAAGCCAACCGAAGCAATTAGAACAATTTAATATGGAAATCATAAAAACAACTCATCTCACAAAAGTTTACAGCAATAACGGATTAGAAGTTAAAGCAGTAAACCATATTGACCTAAGCATTGAAGAAGGGGAATTTACTGCCATTGTAGGACCTTCGGGTTCCGGGAAAACGACCCTGCTAAACATGATCGGAGGTTTGGATGATAGTACCGAAGGAACTGTTAAAATTGCAGGAACAAACATCAATTCATTAAGCGAAAATGAGTTGATCGATTTCCGCTTAAAAAACATAGGCTTTGTCTTTCAGGCTTACAATTTAATTCCTGTGCTCACTGCAAAAGAAAATGTAGAATTCATTATGCTTCTTCAAGGACTTTCTGAAAAAGAACGAAAACAACGAAGCGAAGAATTGTTAAATCATGTAGGTTTAGCTGACAAATTAGATTCCAGACCCAATCAGCTTTCCGGAGGGCAACAACAAAGAGTTGCCGTTGCCAGAGCTTTAGCTTCAAAACCAAGCTTTATTTTAGCCGACGAACCTACAGCAAACCTCGACAGTCATTCTACCTCTACACTTTTAGACATGATGGCTGAGATGAATGAAAAGGAAAAGGTCACCTTTTTATTTTCCACACACGACCAAAGAGTCATCGACAAGGCAAGAAGAGTTATTACCATTGAAGACGGGAAAATTATAAAAGATGAAAGACGTTAAAAAAATCTTACTTCTATTTTTCCTTGCCATTTCTTCTCTTCAGGGCCAAACAGGTTTTGAACAAGATTATTATGCCAGCAACTTGAATAGTTTTTATTTTTTCAATCACGACTTAGCCTATTTAACGCAACATCCAAACCAGTGGAACGATCAACAAATTCACTTTCGATGGAACGGACACCTGTATTACGGAAATCATTTTAATGCCCAAATAAGCCTGCGAAACCGACTTTTCACAGGATATCAATGGCAAGAAAATTTATTTGGATTTAGAGATGCATTAGATATTGACAAACTTGATTTCACTTCCATTCGCAAAGATAAAGTGGGTCTGCACCATCAAATAGACCGGCTTTATGCACAATGGGAAAAAGAAGGTTGGAATGTTCGCATAGGTAGACAACGAATTAACTGGGGAATACAAAACTATTGGAATTCTCACGATCTCTTTAACCAAACCAACTTCTTTGATTTCGACTACATTGAAAAACCCGGAGCAGATGCTATTCGAGTTCAATACTACTCACACCTAAATAACTCAATAGAAATTGCTCTGAATAAAAACATCTTAGCCGGACTTTACAAATTCAATCTTTTCAATTACGATTTTCAGATGCTCTTGGCTAAATACTACAACGATTACACCTTGGGCTTAGGCTGGGCCGGACAAATTAAAGATGCCGGATTTAAAGGCGAATTTGCTCATTTCAGCAATACCAAAAACGAGGAGCGTTCTTTCGTTGGAAGTATGAGCCTTGATTACAATTTTAAAAATGGAATTTACATCACCGCAGGTTGTCTGTACAGAAGTCAGGCTGAAGATTTTAATCCTATCGGTATTTACACAATGGAAATTTCAGCCAAAAACCCGATGCCTTTTGAATACAATTTCTTGTATCAGATTAATTACCCCATCCATCCTTTAGTTCAAATAGGAGCTTCAATTATTCACGACGGCGATCTTAATTTTGTTTTTGTAAACCCTCAAATCTCCTACTCGGTTTCTGAGTCCATGGATCTAATGATCAGCAGTCAAAATATGTGGATGAAAATTACCGAGAAACTTGAAGACATCAATCAAACAATCTTTACCCGACTACAATGGAATTTCTAAATAAGGCTTCATTGTCAATAAACACTAAATACCCTCCAACAATTCGGATAAAGTAACACCAAGTGCCTTAGCGATTTTACGTAACAGAAATGTCCCCGGATTACGTTTACCACTTTCTATCATCTGAATATTCTGTTTACTCACATCTAAAAGAGCACCCAAATCCTCTTGAGATAAATCAAGCGATTTACGATAATGAACAATACGCTAAGAAATCTTGATATTTAGTTCCTGTTTTTCCAACAGCTAAATATCTGAAATAATTACAGGTAATTAGACAATTAAATAGTTGTCATATTAAATTATTACATGTATTGTAAATGAATAAGTTGTATGACCGAGTACACATGAAAAAAGATAAAAAAAACATAATTCGTCTCAAGCGACTAACAAGAGTAAGCAGTACGTACAGAAATCCTAATATTTAAGCACTGTTTTTCAACACTTAGACATCTTAAATAAACACACACAATTAGACAACCAAATGGTTGTCCTTTAAAATTATTCACATATATTGTCTATGAATAAGATGTCTGCTTAATCAAAGAGAAACTCATGAACAAAAGTCAAAAAAATAAAATCGCTGCTGAAATGCTTAAAGCAATTGCACACCCAATACGAATAAGTATTGTAGAGCTACTAGCAAACTCAGGGCAAATGAATGTTACAGAAATTTTTAACGCATTAGAAATTAAACAAGCAATCGCATCGCATCAGCTTAACACACTAAAAAACAGGGGCGTACTCAATTCAGAACGTGAAGGGAAAAAGACCTATTATTCTATAAAACATCCTAACATAATAACTGCAGTTAATTTGCTGTTAAAAATTTAACTTATTTTTTTCAAAGGCATGCTAACACCCCTCCGAAAGGATCGGGTTTAAATGATGTATAATAATTAAGATATCTTTATTTTACGTAAGTTTGATATTCTATTGTAAAACTCCGTCACTTTGTGACAGCCCCCTATGCTCTGCTATCTCCCAATAAATAGAGAATAATTTAATAGTACATTGATTCTAATAATAAAATGATGAGACTATTCAACAGGGATTACCTAAAGACCTTTCGCAAGCATTTACGTTCTAATTTAACACCCGGTGAAGCTTTTATGTGGCTTTTACTAAAAAGTAAAAAACTTAATGGCTTAAAATTTAGACGACAACATGGCATAGGAAGATACATAGTAGATTTCTATTGTCCCAAAAAGAAAATCGCTATCGAACTTGACGGATCTTCTCACAACGGACATGAAGAATATGACTACAACAGAGATTTGTATATTCAAAAGTTTGGTATTACAGTCCTAAGATTCAAAAATCATGAAGTATTTAACGATACAGAGGGAGTGCTGGAGGCAATTAGACAAGCTGGCAGGAGAACCCCTCCGTCACTTCGTGACACCTCCCCACTTTGTGGGGAGGATATTTAAAAATCCCCTCCTAAAATAGGAGGGGTGCCCGAAGGGCGGGGTGGTTAAATAATTAAAATATAAGGATGATAAAATTAATACAAGTCACATTGGCATTTATGAGTTTTTGTGCACACGCACAAAACACGAAAAATTTACTCAAAACCCATTTCAATCCATACATTCTTGAAGAATTTGACACAACCACGTTTTACTCTCAAGTCAATATTTTGAATATTGAATTTGGCATACACAACAGCAAAATCGCTTCCATTTTCAAACTTCAAAACAGACCCTTTCAGTTGGCTTACCAACAATATGGATACAAACTTTTTAAAGATTATAAATATAGTATTTCAAGTGCTCAGAAGCTAAATTCTAAAATGAGCTTAGGACTAAACATCAATTTTCATCAATTGTATATTTCGGGAGCAGAAAAACACCATGCTTTAAGCTTCGACTTAGGCTACAGCTACAAAGCAGATAAATATGAATTTCATATTTTCTTAGAAAACCCACTAAATAACAACTATGTGGAAAATGATTTTGAAAGTCGATTTATTCTAAATAGCCTTTACTATTGGAATGCAAATTTATATTCCGACCTGCAATTTGAAGAATCTCTTCATACCGGTTTTCATATCAGGCATCAACTCACTTACTCCTACCAAAACTTTTTAAGCCTGAGCATTCTTCAAGCTTTCCACCCCTTTGAATATGGATTTAGACTGGGCTTCAAAAAAGGATCCTTTCAAATTTATAGTCAATACAGAAAACTTACCTGGACAAACGCTACAGGATTTGCATTGATCTACCAACCAGGCAATGAATAAAATTCTTTTCATATTATTTTGGCTATCCATTACATCTGCTGCACAAGATTTCTCAAAACAATGGAGGTATGTGGAATCACTTCACGAAAAGAAACTAAATGATGAATTGGTTGAAATTTGGGAATATTACCATCAAAACCCAATTAACCTTAACGACTCTGATGAACGCGATCAACTACATGAATTACAACTACTTTCTAAAACAGAGTTGAAACTCATTAAGACTTATTGCCGGTCTCGTCAACTTATTTCAATCTATGAACTCCAGGGATTGGATATAAACGTAGAATCACTAAGAAGAATTAAAGACTTCATTTATATTACAGCTAAGAATAATACAAAAACAACATCTAAAAAGTCTAATTTATATTCAGGTGTACAATATCAAACTCCACAGAGAGCCGGCACACTAAACAAAGAATATATCGGCAGTCCTTTTAAGACACATTTTCGATACCGAACCAATCTAAAAAAAGGATGGAACCTGGGTTTGAATTGGGAAAAAGATTCGGGAGAGCCTTTATGGTACGAAAATGACGGAGCTAATAATTTTACAATTAACTTCAGTTATAAGGGGAAATATAAACTCAGAAAAATTCTTTTCGACAATTACGATATTAATACAGGTGAAGGATTATTATTCGGTACAAGTTATAGAATTAACAATCCATATTTTTTAAGCTATAAACCAACCACAACCACAAGAAAGAGTTTGAGTTCTAAAGAATACAACTATTTTAAAGGGATAGCTGCGCATTGGAGAATTAGAAAAACGGATGTAGATGTATTTGCTTCACACAGAAAATTAAATGGCAAAGCGAGCATAGACAAAACGGGACTATTTAGAACACCTAAAGAGATTGAAAAAAGAAAGAGAATTCAAGAAAATTTACTCGGGATTGCAATCAGCATAAAAAAGAGGGAAAATAAAATTTCTTGGGCAGGTATCGTTTACCGATCAGATTATCTAAATGATAAAAATAACTATTACAATATTGACTATTCAGGAGAAATTGCTCTTCAAAATTTACACAAGTGGGCCCTTATTCAAAAACTAACAATAAGTATATCCAATAATAGTCTGATTAGCTTACAATTTAGAAGCAGAAATGACTCTATGTTCAATGAATACAAATCAGATTATAGCAGTTTTAGCAATGGTTACGAAAATGGGTTTTTGTGGTGTTTTCAGCATAATTTTAACGAAAATGGCAACTTAGAGCCACTTTTGACCATTTTAGGTCAAGTTTATCAATAATGGAAAACCTCATTTCTCGTACGGAAGAAAAATTTACAGTGAAATTTTAAGAAGTACAGACAAGCGAAAATTTGTACTTCAATTTCAAAACAAAATCCTTTCAGATTCCGAAGAATTAAACAAATTCAAACTCCATTATTTAGAGCACCTCACATCAAATTTAAAATTCACTGCAAAAGGAAATTACATCGATGAATCCGGGCAAATCAACACCAGTTTGCAATCCAATTTCTACCGGACAAGTAATAGCGAATTAGATAAGATCAATATTTCTTACTGCGTATTTAATACACAAAGTGAATCCATCTTCTGGCAAGCACCTTATTTTTATGGAAGCTACAATTCCAGATTCTTACATGGAAAGGGAATTACAAGTAGTCTTTCTTATCAAAGAAAACTTAATAGAGCTACGAAATTGGGCATTCAGCTTACTCAGCTTAGTTATGCCGATCGAGAAGTAATTGGAACAGGAAACGAACAAATTGACAATAATTCTAAATTAGAACTCAGCCTCTACATAAAATGGAAAAACTAAAAAGCAATATGCAGTTTCGTCAACTTGATTGCAATGGCTAAAAGAATAATCCCAAACACACGACGCAGTACGTTAATACCACCTTTACCCAATACATGCTCAATTTTACCTGTAGATTTTAAAACAAGATATACAAACAACAAATTAACTGCCACACCGACCACAATATCGTTAATAGAATAAGTTGAACGTAAAGATATTAATGTTGTAAGGGTTCCCGAACCGGCAATTATGGGAAAAGCTATCGGAACAATACTTCCGGAAGTATCGCCTTTATCTGATTTAAAGAGCTCAATATTCAGAATCATCTCTAGAGCCAAAAGGAAAATAATAAAGGCTCCGGCTAAAGCAAAGGATGCTACATCGATTCCAATCAAAGCTAGGATACGCTCTCCTACAAAGAGGAATAAAACCATAATTACCCCGGCTACAAATGTTGCTTTTCCGGACTGTATATGTCCCATTTTAGATTTCAACCCAATAATAATAGGAATAGAACCCAAAATATCGATTACAGCAAAAAGGGTAAGGGTTACAGTAAGTACGTCACTGAAATTCAATATCTTATACTTTTGTGTTAAAACGAATGTATATCAAATAACATACTTTTCAAATCTTCCCAATAAGATTTATAAGATTTATTTACCACCGCCGGATTATCGACAGTAACCGAATGAGATTTTAGAGCCAATGGTGCTAAACATAAAGCCATTCGATGATCTCCATAGGTTTCAAAATTGAAATCTTTAGTAGAAAACTCCGTGCCCGGGATAAGTTCCAAAGCCTCATTATTTATGATATGAACTTCAGCTCCACATTTTTCAAGCTCTGTTTTCAAAGCCATCAGGCGATCTGTTTCTTTGATTGGTAAACTTTTCAGACCTGTAATCTTCATGCGAATCCCTAAAGCACAAGCGGTAGCAGCAAGTGATTGTGCAAGATCCGGGGTCTTTGTACAATCAAATTCTAAATATTCCGGAAGTTCAAAATCAGGTTTTTTACTAAGCGTTAAAACACCATTATCAATACTGGAATCTACTCCTAACAACTGAAAGTAATTCATCCCTTCTTGATCACCTTGTACCGAAACTTCTTCTACCTGAGTAAGACTAATCTCTCCGGAATCGCTCAAAGCCACCAACTCAAATATGTATGAAATAGAAGACCAATCTGACTCAACTTCACGGACATTATCATAATAAACTCCCGGAAGAATCGAAATGGTATTTCCTTCCCACTTATGTCCAACTCCTTGTTGTTGCATTAAGTTTAGGGTCATTTCAATATACGGACGAGATAAAACCTCACCAACCAACTCCAATTGAATTCCTTTTTCAAAATAAGGAGAGATCATTAAAATGGCAGAAATAAACTGACTGGAAACATCTGCCTTAATACTTAATTTACCTCCTTGTAATTTCTTACCCTTAATTTTCAGAGGTGGAAATCCTTCTTTTTCCATATAATCGACCTCAGCACCTAAAGAACGTAGTGCGTCTACTAAATCCTTTATAGGACGTTCTTTCATTCTTGATGCTCCCGTAAGAATCGTTTCTGAATCCTGAATTGCATAATATGCGGTTAAAAAACGCATAGCCGTACCAGCAATACCAACATCAACTGTAACATCTTTTGATGAAAGAGCTTTTTGTAAAACCATGGTATCATCAGAGTTCGAAAGATTCTTCAAAGGACTCATTTGACCCGATAAAGCCTGAAGAATCAACAATCGATTTGAAATACTCTTTGACCCGGTTAACTGTAAAGTTCCCTTTATCTTTTTATCTGCTATTTGAATTTTAGCTTTCAATTTATACAAGTATTATAGGTTCTGATAGCTTCTTCAATCTGTTCTACTGAACAAATTTTATTGAATTCAGCTTCGCCAATTTTCTTTAGTAAGGTAAAGTTAATTTGAGAATCATCATTCTTTTTGTCATTACGCATCCATTCAATTAAATCAGGCAACTCTGCTTCATCTATAGCTTGTAATGGAAAAACACCTTCTAAAGTTGACTTAATAGTTTGAAACTCTTCCTCAGCAAATCCATTGCTCATTTGCGAAAGGATCGTTTCGACGATCATTCCAATAGCAACCGCCTCACCATGTAGCAAATCTCTACCTTTTTCTAAAGCCTGACTTTCTATTGCATGTCCTATGGTATGTCCAAAGTTCAAGGTTTTGCGTAAACCTTTCTCTTCCCAATCCTGAAGAACAATGTTATTTTTTATAGAGATTGACTTATGAAGAAGTGATGTTAGATACTCCTCATTTTTCAAATCCATTCCAACTAAAAAAGACCAATATTCAGCATCAGAAATTAGGGCGTGTTTATAAACTTCTGCTAAACCACTTATCCAATGTCTTTGAGGTAGGGTTTTCAAGAATTCAGGAACTATCAGAACTAGGTCCGGATTTCTAAATAAACCTATTTGGTTTTTATGTCCATCTAGATCAACAGCTAATTTACCTCCTACAGAGGCATCAACCTGAGATAATAAAGTGGTTGGAATATGAAAAAACCGAATTCCTCTTTTGTACAAAGATGCAATCATACCACCCATATCACAAATAACACCACCTCCCAAATTTACAATGACAGCGTTCCTATCAGCGTTAGATTCACTCATAGTCTTCCAAACATCATTACAAATGGAAAGTGTTTTATTTTGCTCACCGGACTCTATCTCAATCAACTCAGCACCAATAAGCATAGGCACCTGTTCTATCAAATAAGGCAAACAATGCTGTGATGAATTTTCATCGCAGAATATGAAAACCTTAGAATACTGTCCTTGAAAGTCCTCGAGAATATGGTTAAACTCTTGTAAAACCTCACTTCCTATATAAATGGAATATTTATCTGATTGAATCTCCACAAAACTGATTTTAATTTTGAAAAAACAAAGATAGAAAAGCTAGCTATACTATGCTAAATCAAAAGCTAAATTAATTATACTTACAGCAAAAGTGAAAACATTAGCTATTAAATAAATCGAAAATGAATTTTCATCACAAAAAACGAAACAACTTCACCTACAGCTTACAAAGAAAAAGTACAGGTAACAAAAACTAATTCTCCTCACTAAAGAAATCCATTACAAACTTGAACTATCCATCTCAATAGAGAATTGAACACGACGATTCATCTTACTTGATTTATCACCATTTTTAAGGATGAGTAACGGATATTTCTCCCCCCTGGATTCTACTTTTAAACGACAACGATTAACACCATACTTTTTAGATAAAACATCGACAACAACTTTGGCCCTATCTAAAGCTAGATTGTAATTATAATAACTATTACTCGTAACATCAGCATAACCAATTGCCCTTAATTTATAAGTAGGGTTAGATTTTAAATAAAAAGCTATAATTGCCAATTTCTTGTCATTAACATGAGTAATTTCTTTAGAGTTCAAATCAAAAAAAACTGCTGATAAAAGAACATCTTGAAGATGACACACACAATCATTATCAGGACGATTATCTATGATGGATAATGCACTGTCTGTCTCATAATATCTTTCAACAGTAAACAAGTTCATAGAATAAATACACAGATTATTATCCGTATCGGTAGTTGGCTTAGCATCATAATTACATGCGGTTGCATCTGTACATCCAATGACTTCATCCTTATCACAAACACCATCAGAATCGGAATCATTATTAACAATAAATCCGGAGCCATCATTTTCACCAGAACACTGATCACATTCGTTAGGGTAAATGCAAAGATCATTACTCATATCCGTAGTTGGTCTGGAATCATAATTACATGCAACTGCATCTGTACATCCAATGACTTCATCCTTATCACAAACACCATCTGCATCTACATCATTTCTAAAAACAGACCCTGTTCCATCATTCGCTCCGGAACATGATTCACATAATTTATTGGGATAAGTACAAAGATTCATATCAGTGTCAGTGCTTGGTTTTGAATCGTAATTACATACCATCGCATCTGTACATCCAATGACTTCATCCTTATCACAAACACCATCATCATCCGTATCATTATCGATAACAAAACCGGTACCATCCAAATCTCCGGAACAGTCATCACATTTAGCAGCATAAATACAAAAACCATTATCGGTATATGCAGTTGATTTTGTCTGGACATATTCTTTATGCACCTGATGATTGTAATTACAAGCAACTACATCTATACATTCTGCTAATTCGTCTTCATCACAAATACCATCCTTGTCCACATCATTATCAATAACATATCCTGTACCATCATTTTCTCCAGAACACTGATCACATTCGTTAGCATAAATGCAAAATTTATCTAAATCGTCGGTTGCAAGTACGTTAAAGTTACAGGCAAGCGCGTCTGTACATCCAGCGACATCGTCATAATTACAAATGCCATCATGATCTGTATCATTGCCAATAATAAATCCGGTACCATCCGTAGCACCGGAACACACATCACACTCCCTAGGATAAATACAAAATTCGTCTAAATCAGTTGCAAGAGCATTAAAGTTACAAGCAACTACATCCGTACAACCCGCCACTTCATCTTTATCACAAACACCATCATCATCAGCATCATTATCAATAACGTAACCGGTACCATCTGTAACACCGGAACATAGATTACAGCTGCCGGCATAAAGACAAAAATCATTATTTGAATCATTAACTAAATTTCACTGAATATAATATCTATGCGCCTGATGATTATAATTGCACGCAACTACATCTATACACGCAACAAATTCAACGGTGTCACAAATACCATCGTCATTGGTATCATTATCAATAATATATCCGGTGCCATCTGTAGCTCCGGAACATGACTCGCATACTTTGGGATATATACAAGATTCGTTAGCAGAATCCGTTCCCATTGAATTAAAGTTACAAGCAAGAACATCTATACATCCAGGCACCTCATCACCACCGCAAACACCATCATCATCAACATCATTATCAATAAGATAACCGGTGCCATCTGTAGCTCCAGAACAGGTTTCACATCCTTTAGGATAAACACAAAGATTATTAGCTGCATCATTAGTTGATGTTTCATTGTAATTACATGCAGTTGAATCTGTACACCCTTCATCATTAGGCTCATCAGCAACAGATAAATCTACTTCATCATAACCAGCAACCAAAGTATTTCCCTGTAGCACAATCATAATTTTCAAATTCTAAACGTATTTCATCATCAATATTATAAGCACTTAGGTCATAGCTCACAGAAGCCCAATCTTTCCACATTATCGGCACACTTCCAGAAGATTGATTAACATTAAATTCTAAATCATCAACGCTCGTATATGTTTCAAGCAACACATCATTCAGAAAAGTCTGTATTTTGAATGTAGGTTTTAAATCAGGAGTGTAGTTCTGTGGATGTTGATGAACTACTGCATATTTATAATAAAGAGAACCTTGGTGATTTGAAGCATCAACAACAAAGGTGTAAACCAACTTTTCACTTTGAGAACCATTACTGCTACTACTATTCCCCAAACGAGTCGAATACAACTCCCCCTCTGGCATACATTTGAGTTGCCCATCTGTATTAGCGTCAAACCTGTTAATCGTATTAACACTATGCCTCCCCTCGAACAATTCTGAATTCAATACGAAATCTGTCGTTTCAATACTAGGTTCAGAATTACTATCCCCAAGATACAAGTCCCAATTCGGTAAATATCCATAAGAAAAATCTATATCTTCCTGTCCAGAAGCGACTCCATTAACAACGACAAAAAGACAAAACAAAAAACACTTATATCTATTTTTATATAACATATTACATCTAATTTTTCACTCTTATGTGATGTCAAATGATGAGACTAAGAGGAATATTTATTTCAAATAAACATATTATTAGATAATATAATAATTTTATATTTTATTTAATTCCTGTAAAATTTACCAAGACGTATCTTAGATTACCTGGCACTTATCACGTTTAATATTATATTTGCGTAATAAAATTTCATACATGATCTCATTTAATAATACAGAAGTAGCCTTTCGATCGAAATCAAAACTACAACTTCGTAAAGCTTATTATCTATTTAAGTTAATGGGCAACCCTCTACTTTCTACAATAGGTGGAAATCTTGCCAAAGTGGCGATCAAAATGCATTTACCTGTCAAAGGATTAATAAAAAGGACCATTTTTCAACTATTTTGTGGTGGAGAAAGTATGGAGAAATGCATCCCCAGAATTGACGAACTTGCTAAGCACAATATCAAAACTATTCTGGATTATTCTGTTGAAGGAAAAGCTTCGGAAAAAGACTTCAACAGGACCATGAAGCAAATCCTTGCCTCAATAAATTTTGCCAACAAAAACAAGAATATTCCCTTTGCTGTTTTTAAAGTTACAGGTATAGCTCGAATTGGGTTACTTGAAAAAGTAAACGATGAAAAAGCACTTAACGAAGAGGAGCAAAAAGAATACGACAGAGTAGTTCATCGTATCAACAAAATATGTAAAAAAGCACATCAACACGCCATCCCTATAATGATTGATGCTGAAGAAAGCTGGATTCAAAATACGATTGATTCGATTATTGAAAACATGATGAGGACTTACAATAAAGAACGAGCAATTGTATACAATACGCTTCAAATGTACCGCCACGACCGTTTAGATTATTTAAAAAAAATGCACAAAGATTCTCAAATAAACGGCTATTTCTTAGGGTTCAAATTTGTAAGAGGTGCTTATATGGAAAAGGAAAATGCGCGTGCACAAAAAATGGGCTATGCAACCCCCATTCAACCCAACAAAGAAGCAAGCGATAAAGATTACGATCTGGCAATGGAGTATGCTTGTGAAAACATTCATGGCATCTCTATTTGTGTAGGGACTCACAATGAAGAAAGCTTAGAATACTTAGTGAAGTTGATGAAATCCTATAAGATTGAAAAAAACAACACTAAAGTTTACTTCGCTCAACTACTAGGTATGAGTGATCATATAAGCTATAACTTGGCAAATGATGGTTATAACACAGTAAAATACGTGCCTTACGGCCCTATAAAGGATGTGCTCCCATACTTAATTCGTCGGGCCGAAGAAAATACATCTATAGCAGGGCAAACCGGAAGGGAACTGAACCTTATTATTCAGGAAATAAAAAGAAGAAAACATTAATTCCTAAGGACTTATCTCTTAATTAGAATTTCTTCTATTAACAAAGTCTTTACATGCACTCACAATCGGGCACACCTACACTAAGCAGTGTTGATATACTATCACAGTCATCCACATTAAATTTAGAAAACTTTTCATTCGCTACTTCGATAAAATAAGTTCTGCATTGACCATCAACATCACTAGCCGAAAAATCAACATCCAGATCGGTATCCTTAAAAATCTTTTGGAAAGAACTCTCTGTTAGACCTATACAATTTAACTGACAAAGTGCCTGATCAGAAATGCGAAACTCCTGGCTGCGCAAATGTTTTACCGTACGGGCATTAGGTAAATATGAAAAATCTAAATCTCTATCACCGAAAAAAAACATAGAAACAATTATTCCAAGGCCAACACCTATCAGATATAAAAAAAATCTTCTTAACACAACTAAAAATTTAGAGCCCCAAAAGTAGTCTTATTTCTTTGTACGGCAAATCAAACCATACACCTATCCCTTTATTTGTTATAATTCCATTGTAAACATAAACACCTCCACGGATATTTGGCGAACGTAACAACATTCCTTGGACTCCGCCACCATCACCTACTTTTAAAAGTATAGGTGCCAAAATGTTACTCAAAGAAAAAGATGCCGTTTTTGCTACTCTGGAAGCAATATTCGGGACACAATAATGAATTATTCCATGCTTGGTAAACGTTGGCGTTTCATGTGTAGTAACTTCAGAAGTTTCAAAACAACCCCCTTGATCTATACTTACATCAACAATTACTGATTTAGACTTCATTTTTTGAACCATCTCATCAGAAATTACACAAGGGGTTCTTCCTCCCTGCGCCCTCAATGCTCCTATGGCAACATCTGCTCTTTTTAAAGCTTTCTCCAAAACCTTAGGCTGCATTATTGAAGTTGCTATTGGAAAGTTTAACTTATTTTGTATTCTCCGTAAGCGTGCAACAGAATTGTCAAAAACACTAACTAAAGCTCCTAAAGCCATGGCAGAACGAGCAGCATATTCAGCAACTGTACCCGCACCAATAATAACAACCCGTGTTGGTCTTACTCCGGGGATACCCCCCATAAGCATACCTCTTCCTCCGGCAGAAGTACTCAGCAATTCAGCAGCAATAAGTATAGATGAAGTCCCTGCAATTTCACTCATTGATCGAACAATAGAAAATCCCTTTGTCTCATCTTTAATATAATCAAAAGCAACAGCTGTCACTTTCTTTTCCATTAATTTTTTAAAATAAGCAGCCGTTTGAGTCTTTAACTGAAGCGCTGATATTAAACATTGATTGTGTTTAAAATTATCAAGCTCTTCAATTGTAGGTGGTTCTACTTTAAGTATGATATCAGCTTCATAAATCTCCTTTACATTGCTACATATCTTAGCTCCCGCCTCACTATACTCCTGATCTGTAAAAGAACTAGACATTCCCGCATTGGCTTCTATATAAACTTTATGACCATTACTTACCAACAGACCAACAGCTTCAGGCACTAGTGGAACTCTATTTTCTTGAAAAGCACGCTCGTTTGGGATACCGATGAAAAGAGATTGGCTCTTGGTTGAAAGTTCCAAAACTTCGGGTTGTGGCATTAAGAACTCCTCATGCAAAAAACTTAAAATATCAGGCTTACTCATCTTTAGGACTTAATTTCTTCTATTGTAAATATACGCTTATTTGCTACGGACTCAATATGAACCTTCAACAGCTTTTCAGGTAATAAGTTAGCAATTTTTTCCGGCCACTCAATAAAACAATAATGATTCGAATAAAAATAATTTTCATAACCCAGATCAAAAGCTTCTTTTTCATTATTTAACCTATAAAAATCGAAGTGATAAATAAGCTGATTATTATCAATTTCGTACTCATTAACAATTGCGTAAGTGGGACTACAAACCTCGGTAGGGTCAACACCTAATTGTTCACACAAACTTTTGATGAATGTTGTTTTACCAGCACTCATATCCCCATAAAAGGCTATAATTTTATTTGAATATTGCGCAGTAATTTTAGCTGCTAAAGCAGGTAATTCCTCAATAGAATTGATTGTAACTCTCATTTATTTCGCGGACAATCGAACAATAGGACAAATCATTTCTTCAAGTGAAACACCTCCATGCTGATAGGTATCTCTGAAATACTTTACGAAATGATTGTAATTATTCGGATAAGTTAAAAACACATTTCCTCTTGCAAAGATAAAACTTGAAGACAAATTAGCAGCTGGCAAAAAATATTGCTCCGGATTTTCCATAACCATCACATCCTTGGATTGATATTGCAACCTTTTCCCGGTCTTGTATCTCAGGTTTGATGAAGTTTCTCTATCCCCTACCACTTTAGAGGGCACACCAACATTTATGGTTCCATGATCAGTCGTAATGAAAAGATCGACATCGCTATCAGCAATTTTCTTAAGCATTTCCAATAAAGATGAATTTTCAAACCAAGTTCTTGTCAATGCTCTATAAGATTTATCATTTCCTGCCAACTCTCTAATCATATCCATTTCTGTTTTCGCATGCGAAAGCATGTCCACAAAATTGTATACAATTACATTTAAATCATTTTGAAGTAAATTATTGAATTGCTCAACCAATTTAACGCCATATTGTTGCTTTACAACTTTATGGTATGCCACCTTTTTAGCACCAAGTCCTAATCGCTGCATTTGATCTTCCAAAAACTCTTGTTCGTGGAGATTCTTACCTCCTTCTTCGTGATCATTTTTCCACAAGTGCGGAAATCGCTTCGAAAGCTCTAAAGGTGTTAATCCTGAAAAAATAGAATTTCTGGAGTACTGCGTAGCGGTTGGTAAAATACTGCAAAATGTTGTTTCTTCTTCTATTTTAAACCACTCCTCTACAATAGGTTGTAGTATTTTCCACTGATCATATCTCAAATTATCAATAAGAATAAAAAAACTTGGTTTTAAATTCGATAAATACGGAAATACTTTCTCTTTCATTAAAGTATGTGATAGAACAGGCTTTTCTTCACCATCTTTCAGCCATAATTCATAATTATTTTTCACATGTTTAAAAAACTGTGAATTGGCCTCATTCTTTTGCATTTCAAGAATTTCAACCATCCCGGAAGCATCAATTTTAT
>Ga0066855_10000056_pt1 | contig 21036 bp, 17 predicted proteins | sample ETNtaG_14_FD_65604 | JGI IMG/M metagenome (GOLD analysis project Ga0066855, IMG submission 65604) | Marine microbial and viral communities from oxygen minimum zone, Eastern Pacific Ocean - ETNP201406SV73 | ecosystem: Environmental > Aquatic > Marine > Oceanic | place: Pacific Ocean: Eastern...
AATTTATTAATATCTGTTTGTAAACGCTTTATTGTTTTTTTGCTCACCTTGGAACAATCCTGAGCAAGAAGTATGAAAGGAAAAAAAAGGGCTAAGAGTAGTGCTATTTTTTTCATAAAGTCACTTTGGTTGTTGGTTGTTGGGGTCATTCTGAACCTGCCTTTGCCGTTAGGCAGGTTTGTTTCAGAATCCCATAGATAACCTACGTATTCTTTTATGTTACTAAATTTAACATCCTATTTATCTGGCACCAAAACACCTACTAATCTACCAACCTACTAAAATACTCTATTCTCCGATTTGACAATTAATCATTTCTTTAGTAGGCTCTTTTGTTGTTTCCTTCTACGTAGTACATAAAAGCTTTGTTAACTACTTTATTCCCTCCGATAGTTGGATAGTCACCGGTAAAGTACCAATCACCTTTATGATTAGGGCAGGCTTGATGTAGTTCTTCTATTCCCTGGAATATGATTTCTACTTTTGTGTTAATATCTTCCGGTCTCAATAGTTCTACTATTTTAGTAGAAATTTCTTCCGGAGTAAAAGGTTTGTAAATTTCTTTCACATAATTAATCACCTCTTCGCTTGGCAGATCAACCTGAGCTTTACATTTTTGATAAACTTCTTGTATGATAGATTCAAGCCCTCTGTCTTTTAATAATTCTATCGCTGCTTTAAAGGCTATGAAATCGCCCATCTTTGCCATATCGATACCATAACAATCCGGGTAACGAATTTGAGGTGCTGAGGAAATGATGACGATTTTTTTCGGATGAAGACGGTCTAATATTCTAAGAATACTCTTCTTCAATGTAGTACCTCTTACAATACTATCATCGATCATGACTAAATTATCCTTTTCACTAACTTGTCCGTAAGTAATGTCGTAAATATGACCTACGAGGCTGTCTCTATTGTTATCGTCGGTAATAAAGGTTCTTAGTTTTGCATCTTTTATGGCGATTTTCTCAACCCGTGGACGCACAGAAAAAATTTCTTTTATCTGTGCTGTAGTGCAATTACTCCCTAAGTCTAATACCATCTGGGCCTGCTTATCTTTGTAAAGTAGCTCCAGTCCTTCTACCATTCCATAAAAAGAAGTTTCAGCAGTGTTAGGAATAAATGAGAAAACTGAATTTTTCAAATCTCCACCGATACTTTTCATCACCTTAGGGCTAATTAGTTTACCCAGGTTTTTGCGTTCATTGTAGATGTCGGCATCATTTCCTCTGGAGAAATAAATACGTTCAAAAGAACAAGCTTTCTTTTCCAAAGGCTTGGTAACCTCATCCATACTCACGCGACCATCTTTTTTGATGATCAGAGCGTGACCGGGCGTAATTTCTGAAATAGATTCCTGAGGAACATTCATGGCTGTTTGAATAACGGCACGCTCTGAAGCTACCACAACAACCTCTTCGTCTTTGTAGTAGAACCCCGGGCGTATTCCTGCAGGATCCCGAAGAGCAAAGGCATCTCCATGCCCCATTAAACCACACATCACGTAACCACCATCCCACTTTTTAGCAGAATTTACCAGTACATCTTGTACATTGATGTTGGCAGCCATAAACTTGGACATTTCTTGCTTGTCCTCTATCTGATCTTTATTTGCGTGATACAATTGACTGTTTTCTTCGTCGAGGAAGTGCCCTATTTTTTCGAGAATGGTTACTGTATCGGATTTCTCTTTTGGATGCTGACCTAATTCAATTAATTGATCAAAAAGTTCATCAACATTGGTCATGTTAAAGTTTCCAGCCAGAACCAGATTCCTTGTCATCCAATTATTTTGACGCAAGAACGGATGGCAATGCTCTATGCTGTTTCCTCCATAGGTTCCATAGCGAAGGTGTCCTAAAAATAGTTCTCCGGAAAAGGCCGCGTTTTGCTTTAACCATTGTACATCCTGCATTTTTCCGGGATGTTTTTCTTCTAAATCTTCAAACTTTTTGTTGATGTAGGTGAAAACATCTTGTACCGAATTGGCTTTATTGGAACGGTAACGACTGATGTATCTTTTTCCGGGTTTTACGTCCAGTTTAATGTTTGCCAAGCCGGCTCCGTCTTGCCCACGATTTACTTGTTTTTGCATCAACAAGTACATTTTGTTTAAGCCATAAAGAGAAGTACCATACTTTTCCTGATAATACTCTAGTGGTTTTAGTAAGCGAATCATCGCGACACCACACTCGTGTTTCAGCTCGTCACTCATAGCTTTTGGGCAGTAATTTTAGGTCTGCAATTTACATAAAGTTTAGAGATAATTTCCGGCACAAACTCATTTGGGGAAAATATTTATAATTTATTATGACGGAGAATAATTTGTCTATTTATTGTCAAATGTATTTGAAAAAAAATTGTATTATTGCATGTAGTTATGAAAAACAAAGTTACAAATAGCATTTGGTGGACTTGGATTAGTTAATCTGAGAAGCCCTGCTATGTATCAATCATATTAAAAAGACTCGCTTCTCGCGGGTCTTTTTTTGCTTAAAAAAATAACGATGAACAGACAACAAACAACAAATACAGCTTTTACAGTCTGGTGGTGAAGCTTTTTAGAATGGAAATCTGAGAAGATAAGCTTGTAGTAACGATACATTCACCAAAGCCGGCTTCTTGCGGGCTTTTTTATGCGCAAAAATGAAGAAACACAAAATTTACAGCACCTGTATTAAGGTTTTAGCCGACACAATTACTCCTGTTGGCGCGTATCTGAAAATGAGAGATCATTATCCCAACGCTCTCTTGTTGGAGAGTTCTGATTATCATAGTAAGGAAGATAGTTTTAGTTTTATTTGTCTTCAGCCTATGGCGGGTTTTGAGGCTACCGAAAGAAATTATTCGATTTCAAATCTCGATGGTTCATTAGATCATTTTGAAGTGGATTCCATGACCGAGATGACGGAAGTTTTTAAAGGCTTTTTATCTCAGTTTGAAGAAGCAGAAAACGAAAACCCGATTGGAATATGTGGATTGTTTGGCTACACCTCATTTGAGGCCGTGCAGTATTTCGAAGACATTAAATTGAGACCTAAAAGTGATGATCATAAGGATAATCCCGACATGAAATATCAACTTTTTAGATATGTGTTGGCGATAGATCACTTTAAAAATCAACTTTACATTTTGAAGTATGATACTTCGCCTATTAATTCTGATGATCCGGATTTTAAAAAGCTTTATTCTCAACTAAAAATCGAGCGTACAGAGCAGTTTAAGTTTTCAACTGCCGGGGATGAGTCCAGTAATTTAACGGATCAGGAATATGAAAATGCAGTGGCACGTGGCACGAATCATTGCCGACGAGGGGATGTTTTTCAGGTAGTTTTGTCCAGAGAATTCAAACAAGGTTTTAAAGGAGATGAATTTAATGTGTATCGAAGTATTCGAAGCATTAATCCATCGCCATACCTTTTCTATTTTGATTATGGCAATTTTAAACTGTTCGGTTCTTCTCCGGAATTACAGATTTCTGTTCGAGATAATCAGGCAGTGATTGCACCCATTGCAGGTACTGTAAAGCGAACTGGAAATGCACAAGACGATTTGCGACTAGCGCAAGAAATGAGAGAGAATCCTAAGGAGATCTCAGAACATATTATGCTTGTAGATCTGGCGAGAAACGACTTGAGTCGTAGTGCCGAAAATGTAAAAGTGGAGGAGTATGCCGAAACACAGTATTACTCTCATGTCATACATATGGTGAGCAAGGTAAGTGGTGAGCTTTTGGAGGGTAAAAGTAGTTTAGATCTCTATTTTGACACTTTTCCTGCCGGAACTCTTTCCGGAGCTCCAAAGTACAGAGCATTACAGATCATAGATGAAAATGAGCCTAGTAAACGTAATTTTTATGGAGGAGCTATCGGGTACTTTGGTTTTGATGGTAGTGTAAATCATGCCATTGTAATTCGCTCGGCCTTAAGTAAAAATAACACGCTTACATACCAGGCTGGAGCCGGTATTGTGGTTGGAAGCACACCTCAGGGTGAACGAAAAGAAATTGATAACAAGGTAGCGGCAATACGTCGGGCCATCATAAATGCAGTAGAAATATGAAACTTTTAGTACTCGATAATTACGATAGTTTCACCTACAACCTGGTGCACATGTTTCGCAGTATGAATATTGAGCATGAGGTGTATCGAAACGATAAGATCAGTCCGGAAGAAGCTTTAAGTTTTGATCTGATCATTCTTTCGCCTGGCCCCGGCATACCTTCGGAAGCTGGGAATATGGGAGAAATAATTGCTGCTTGTGCAGGAAAAAAACCTATGCTGGGAATATGTTTAGGTCATCAGGCAATCGCAGAATATTTAGGGGCAAAATTGCATAATATGTCCACGGTTTATCACGGCGTAAAAAATAAGATAAGCATTATGTCCAATGAAGAGATTTTTGAGGGGATTCCTGAAAAAATTGAAGTTGGCAGGTATCATTCCTGGGAAGTGGTTCGTGAAGGTTTACCCGAAAATATTTCCGTCACTGCTGAAGATGAACATGGGACGATTATGGCTCTGTCAGATTCCTCACAAAAATTGTACGGTATTCAATTTCATCCCGAAAGTATTATGACAGAATATGGGGAGCAAATGATTCGAAATTTTTTAAAAATCGCTCAGTCATGAAGGAAACTTTAGAATATCTTTTCGAACACAACACGTTAAGTTGTGAAGAGGCAAAAGAAATGCTGACTAAAATTTCAGAAGGGAATTTTAACACCTACCAAATTAGTTCGTTTTTAACGGTGTTCCGAATGCGTGGAATTACGGTTGAAGAACTTAAAGGTTTTCGCGATGCCCTTAGAAATTTGTGTAAACGTGTTAATCTGGATGCTTATTCACCCATAGATCTTTGTGGTACCGGAGGCGATGGAAAGGATACTTTTAATATCAGTACCCTATCCTCTTTTGTGGCAGCAGGCGCAGGCGCCAAAGTTGCCAAACATGGAAATTATGGTGTGAGTTCTTCTTGTGGTTCATCAAATGTTTTGGAACATCTTGGCTTTCAATTCACAAATGATGCTGATAAAATAGAACGACAAATTGATCGTGCGGGAATTTGTTTTCTCCACGCTCCTTTATTTCATCCGGCCATGAAAGAGGTGGCTCCTATTCGAAGAAATATGGGGGTTCGAACTTTCTTTAATATGCTTGGCCCTATGGTAAATCCTGCTTTTCCAAAAGGACAATTGGTCGGAGTTTTCTCTTTGGAACTTCAACGTTACTACAAGTATTTGTATGAAGAAAGTTCTATCGAATATCGTATTGTTCATTCTTTGGATGGTTATGATGAAATCAGTCTGACAGGAGATGTGAAGGTGATAAGTCCGGAAAAAGAAGAGCTTTTGAGCCCACATCAGTTATTTGAAAAGCAATTGGATCCGACTGCCATCAGTGGTGGAAATACCATTGAGTCTTCTGCTAAAATATTTATCGATATCCTTAAGGGGAAAGGTACTGAAGCACAAAATTCTGTGGTTATCGCCAATTCAGGAATGGCAATTCATACGGCATTTCCCAGTAAAACAAGAGCGGAATGTCGTGAGATGGCTATCGACTCTTTACGATCAGGGAAAGCATATCAAGCATTTAATACACTACTTACGCTATGAGTATTTTAGAAGAAATATTAGCCCATAAATCTCAGGAAGTTAAGGAACAAAGAGAAAAAGTTTCGGTAAAATCGCTTGAAGAAAGCATCTATTTCAATAGACCGATCGTGTCTATGAAAGCGCATTTGAAACGTGATGATAAGGTGGGTATCATTTCCGAAGTAAAAAGAAGTTCTCCGAGTCAAGGAGTCATTAATACCCAAATAGACGTTGAACAACTTAGCACGGCTTACATTCAAGCAGGAGCTACTGCTTTATCTGTGTTAAGTGATCACAAATATTTTGGAGGTACTCTTGAGGATGTTCAAACAGCCCGAAAGTTTAACTCCTGTCCGATACTTCGAAAAGAATTTATTATTGACGAATACCAACTGATCGAAGCAAGGAGTGTGGGTGCAGATTGTATCTTATTAATTGCTGCAGCTTTGCCGGAAAAACGATGTGAAGAATTAGCCCGTTTCGCTAAAAAACTTGGCTTGGAGGTGCTTTTGGAAGTGAATAATAAAAAAGAAATAGACAGTCACCTTTGTGAGGATGTCGACATTGTAGGAGTGAACAATAGAAACCTACACGATTTTACAACCAGCATAGATACAAGCATCGCATTGGCGAAATACATTCCGAATGAATTCGTGAAGATTAGTGAAAGTGGAATAAGAAATGCTGAGGATATTGTAAAGTTGAAAAAACACGGGTTCAGAGGTTTTTTAATCGGAACCCACTTTATGAATCACGCGCAGCCTGACCAGGCTTGTGCGAAATTGATCAGCGAAGTAAAAAGATTAGAGCTGCTATGAAAATTAAAGTTTGTGGGATGAAAGACCCTCAAAATATTAAGGAGGTAGCAAGTCTCAATCCGGACTTGATGGGCTTCATATTTTATAAAAAGTCTGCTCGGTATGTTGATGAAAAGACATTAAATAATGCAGTTTGTGAACTGCCTTCTTCAATATCTCGAGTAGGGGTTTTCGTAGATGAAGAATCTGAAAAGGTTCTGGATATCTGCAAAAGTTTTGGCTTGTCATACGCACAGTTACATGGAAAAGAAACTCCTGAGTATTGTGCACAGATACAGGCAGGTGGCATCTCTGTAATTAAGGTTTTTCACATGGATGAAACGTTTGATCTGCTGCAGACAGAGCCTTACGAAAATTGTTCTGATCTCTTGCTTTTTGATACCAAAACCAAAGGGTATGGAGGCAGTGGGAAACATTTTGACTGGAGCTTGCTTAATTCATACACATCAGAAATTCCCTTTCTATTAAGTGGAGGTATTTCTGCTGAAGACCTAATAAAAATAAAAGCCTTACAAATTCATCAGCTCATGGGAATCGATGTGAATAGTCGCGTCGAAATTTCTCCAGGGAATAAGGATGTGAATAAGGTAAAAGAACTCATACTTAAAACTAGAGAAGGATGAAATATGATGTAGACGAACAAGGATTTTATGGCGATTTTGGAGGTGCTTTCATTCCTGAAATGTTGCACCCAAATATCCAGGAATTAAAAAGTTCTTATCGGAAAATACTTAACGATGACGCGTTTAAAAAGGAGCTTTCCAGCTTACTAAAGGATTATGTCGGCAGACCTACTCCTTTGTATTTTGCCAAGCGACTAAGTGAACATTATGGTGCCAATATTTATCTAAAACGTGAAGATTTATGTCATACCGGAGCGCATAAGATTAATAATACCCTAGGGCAGGTGCTTTTGGCACAACGACTAAACAAGTCGCGAATTATTGCTGAAACAGGAGCCGGTCAGCATGGGGTAGCCACGGCAACAGCCTGTGCTTTGAAGGGCTTAGAATGTATTGTTTACATGGGCGCAAAAGATATTGAACGTCAGGCCCCTAATGTGTCTCGTATGAAAATGTTGGGTGCTGAAGTTCGCCCTGTTCACAGTGGAAGTAAAACGCTAAAAGATGCTACGAATGAAGCCATTCGTGATTGGATAAATAATCAGGATGATACCCATTACATTATTGGTTCTGTTGTTGGGCCAGACCCTTATCCGGATCTGGTGACACAGTTGCAAGCCATTATTTCTGAGGAGATAAAAAATCAAATGGATGGATTACCTACACATGTTGTTGCCTGTGTGGGTGGTGGTAGTAATGCCATTGGAGCTTTTTATCATTTTCTGGAAGACGAAACAGTAGAACTCATCGGGGTAGAAGCAGGAGGTTTAGGTGTTAAAACAGATAAGTCTGCAGCTACACTTGCTTTGGGAAGTCGTGGAGTGCTTCACGCTTCTATGAGTTATCTGATGCAAACGAGTGATGGTCAGGTTATCGAGCCTCATAGTATTTCTGCCGGACTGGATTATCCGGGAATCGGACCTTTACACGCTCATTTACATGATTGCAAGCGAGTTCTTTATTCCAATGTTACCGATCAGGAAGCTCTAGATGCTGCGAACAGGCTCATGCAATTAGAAGGGATCATTCCGGCATTAGAATCTTCTCATGCTTTGGCTTACCTTGAGAAAATGACTTTCAATTCGACAGATAAAATTGTGATTAACCTTAGTGGTCGTGGTGATAAGGACATGAGCACTTACATAAACGCAGCGACCTGATGAGTACGTTAAAAAAGGTATTAGAAACAAAAAAAGAGGGTCTTCTGAACATCTATTGTACAGCAGGTTACCCACAGTTGAATGATCTGCCGACCATTGTAAATGCTTTGCACGATGCCGGCGTAGATATGGTGGAGATCGGAATTCCTTATTCTGATCCTATTGCAGATGGGGAAACGATTCAGCAAAGCAACGCAGTTGCTTTGAAAAATGGAATTACCATTGATCTGATATTTGAGCAGTTAAAACAATGCAACAAAAATATTCCTAAAATTGTGATGACTTATTTCAATCCCGTTTTCAAATACGGATTGGAGCATTTTTGTGAGCAATGTCAAAAAGTGGGTGTCGATGGAATTATCATTCCCGATTTACCATTGGAATTGTATCAATCATCTTATGAGAAGATGTTTCAAAAGTATGGGCTAAGTCCTATTTTCTTAATTACTCCACAGACCAGCCGAGAGCGTTTAAAATTTATTGATGAGCTAAGTAGTACCTTCATCTATGCAGTAAGTAGTTCAAGTACGACTGGAAAGTCAACAGGAATTAATGAGGGAAGTACGTATTTGTCCGGGTTAAAAAATCTGGGATTGCAACATCCGGTGCTTGTAGGATTTAATATCAGCACTTCTGAAGATTTTGCTCTTGTGAATGAGCATGCTCAGGGAGGTATCATAGGAAGTGCTTTCATCAAACACCTTCGTGAAAATACATCGCTGCAGGAGGCTTGTCACACATTTGTTAAAAAGATTACTAGTTGTTAATGACTAATTAATAATGATTAATGACTAATTGTTAGGTCGGAGAATCATGATTAATTGATAATGGGTGATGAGAAAAGTTAAAAGTTGTTGGGAATTGTCCCCTTGAGCCTGCCTACCGCAGGCAGGCCTACCAGAGGCAGGAAATCCTGTCGAAGGGTGGTTCCTGAGCGTAGTCGAAGGGGAGAGCTGCTTAAACAAATTTATGTTAAGATAGTTTTTCGTGCTGTCGTTGTATTCAACTTTAAAATCCTTTAAATTGCATTATTGTTAAAAAGGAAAGAATGAAGAAGTTTTTGTACATATTTTATTTGACGCTTAATACAGGTCTTTTAGCTCAGAATTGTGAACTTCCGGTTCTCAATACAAATCAGAATACAGGAGTTAATTTGACGGTATTACTGCAGTCTTCTTTTTTAGCCCCTCTTAATCTTAATAGCACAACTCCTTACGTTGTTGCCCTTGCAAGCGATGATCTCGTAGTTGGATCGGTTTGTATTGCTCCGGATAGTTTAATTAATGGAATGCAATCTGTAGTTATTTGGGGTGATGATATCTACACTCCTGAAATTATTGATGGGGCTCTTGAAGGTGAAACCATTACGCTCAAAATTATTGATGGGGTTAATCTTTTTCTGTTAAATACAAGCACTATTACCTATGCTACAAATGGATTTATTCAAATTTCATCGGGAATAATGATGTATGAGTGCTCTAGTATCATTGAAGGATGCACAGATGAACTAGCTTGTAATTACAACGCTGTAGCTACCGAAGATGACGGAACTTGCGAATATCCTGCAGAATATTACGATTGCGATAACAACTGTCTTAATGATAGTGATACCGATGGCGTTTGTGACGAACTGGAAATCGTTGGTTGTGTAGAGCCTATGGCTTGTAATTATCATGCAAACGCAACAGAAGTAGGAACGTGTGTTTATGCCGACCTCCAACTTTGTGAAAGCTGTTCCGGCGAAACAGATGGTACGGGAACTCTTGTAGATCACGATGCTAACGACGATGGAATTTGTGAAGGGTGCACAGATGCTACTGCTATGAATTACCTTTCTTTTGCCGTTGAGGATGATGGTTCTTGTGAATATGTCCATCTGATTGAAGTCAATTCGTTAGAATTAAGTGTGTATCCAAATCCCGTAATCGATCAAATGACGATTGTAAGTCATAAGGCATATCCTCAATTACAATTGGTGGTGTCAAGTGTGATAGGTTCATTAGTGTTCCATAAAACCATCCAAAGTGTTCAGCCCAGCGACTTGATTGAGGTAGATGTTCAGTTTTTACCTTCAGGCTTGTACACCCTGACTATTTCATCGGTATCAGATGTTATTTCCATTCCTTGGGTGAAAAAATAAGAACTTCCGTTTCAGGCAATACAAAGCCTTTTCTTCCTGTCCTTAACCTAGGGTTTAAACCCTAGGTTAAGGACAGGAGACACACCCCTCTGCCACTAAGTGGCATCCCTGCCTTTGCCGCCTGCCTGCCGGTAGGCAGGGCAGGCAGGCCCCTTCAAGGGGAGCCTGTCGAAGGGGCATAACTAGGTAAAGTCCCGCATGTGCGGGGTAAAACTACTGAGTCGTTGCATATCTGCTTGTATTGACCTAAATTTGCGGGTTTACGAAGCGAATATCGTGACATACGTAATCGCAACAATCGATGATCACAGAAATGAAGAAATACCCGGAATACAAAGGATTAAACCTGCCTAATGTAGCAGCAGAGGTTTTGGCAGATTGGAAAAGCGAGAAAATATTTGAAAAAAGTATTGAAACTCGCGAAGGAAACACGCCTTTTGTGTTTTTTGAAGGACCACCTTCTGCAAACGGTATGCCTGGTATCCACCACGTGATGGCCAGAACGATCAAAGATATTTTCTGCCGTTACCAAACCCTTAAAGGTTTCCAGGTGAAGCGTAAAGCTGGCTGGGACACCCATGGTTTGCCGGTAGAATTAGGTGTTGAAAAAGAACTGGGAATCTCTAAAGAGGACATCGGAAATAAAATTTCTGTTGAGGATTACAACAAAGCTTGTCGTGAAACGGTAATGCGATACACAGATGTGTGGAATAAGCTTACTGAACAGATGGGTTATTGGGTGGATATGGACGATCCGTACATCACCTACGAAAGTAAATACATGGAGTCGGTATGGTACTTGCTTTCCGAACTCTACAAGAAAGATCTGATCTACAAAGGGTATACTATTCAACCCTATTCGCCTGCTGCAGGTACGGGTTTAAGTTCGCACGAATTGAACCAACCGGGATGCTACCGCGATGTAAAAGATACTTCTGCCGTTGCTCTCTTTAAGGCAAAAAAGGAAACGCTTACTTCGGATGTGTTAAAAGCTGTTGAAGGTGATGTTCAGTTTATTGCCTGGACGACTACGCCATGGACCCTTCCATCGAATACAGCACTCTGTGTAGGGCCGAAAATTGATTATGTGTTGGTTAAGACCTTTAACCAATATTCAGGAAATCCAATACATATTGTTTTGGCTAAAGCTTTAGTAGCCAAGCAACTTTCAGGAAAATATTTCGAAGCTGAAACAGAAGCCGAATTAGACACTTATGAATTTGGGGCTAAGAAAATTCCTTATTGCATGGTGGCCGACATTAAAGGGTCTGACATCGTAGGAACACATTACGAGCAATTGCTCCCTTATGCACAACCTTACCAAGATGCAGATAAGGCATTCCAGGTAATTTCGGGTGACTTCGTTACCACCGAAGATGGTACGGGTATCGTTCACATTGCGCCAACTTTTGGTGCTGATGATGCTTTGGTAGCTAAGAACTTTGGTATTCCGGGCTTGTTGGTTCTCGATGAAAACGACAATCCTCGTCCACTTGTAGATCTACAGGGTAGATTCGTTCCGGAAATGGCTGAGTTGGCAGGTATGTACGTGAAAAACGAATACTACGCCGAAGGTGAAGCACCGGAAAGATCAGCTGATGTAGAACTTGTTATCAAGCTGAAAGAAGAAGATAAAGCCTTTAAGGTTGAAAAATACGAACACTCTTACCCACACTGTTGGAGAACGGATAAACCGGTATTGTACTATCCCTTAGATTCCTGGTTTATCAAGTCTACCGCAATGAAGGAGCGTATGATAGCGCTTAATAATACCATCAACTGGAAGCCGGAATCTACCGGTACCGGAAGATTTGGTAATTGGTTGGAGAATTTAAATGATTGGAACTTGTCTCGATCCCGTTATTGGGGTATTCCAATCCCTATCTGGTCTACCGAAGAAGGTGATGAGCGCATTTGTATTGGTTCTGCCGAAGAACTTTACAAGGAGTGTGAAAAATCGGTTGCCGCCGGCGTTATGGAGAATAATCCCATTACAGATTTTGAGCCGGGTAATATGTCCAAAGAGAATTACGATAAAATCGATTTACATAAAAATTACGTAGATGAAATTGTATTGGTTTCTCCTAACGGAAAACCGATGCACAGAGAATCTGACTTGATTGATGTTTGGTTCGATTCCGGTTCTATGCCTTATGCTCAATGGCACTATCCATTTGAGAATAAAGAATTGATTGACGGGCAAACTTCTTACCCGGCAGACTTTATCGCTGAAGGGGTCGATCAAACGCGTGGGTGGTTCTTTACACTACATGCCATCGCAACCATGTGTTTTGATTCTGTGGCCTACAAGAATGTGGTTTCTAACGGATTAGTGCTCGATAAAAACGGACAGAAAATGTCTAAACGATTGGGGAATGCTGTAGATCCATTTAAAACTTTAAGTAAATACGGCCCCGATGCAACTCGTTGGTACATGATTACCAATGCTCAACCTTGGGATAATTTGAAATTTGACATAGACGGTATTGCCGAAGTGCAAAGAAAATTTTTCGGAACACTTTACAATACCTACTCTTTCTTTAGTCTTTACGCGAACATCGATGGCTTCACGTATGCTGAAGCCGATATTGCCCTTGAAGAACGACCGGAAATTGATCGCTGGATTTTATCAGAATTAAATACTTTGATGAAAGCAGTGGATAAAGCTTATGGCGAATATGAACCAACACGTGCAGGACGTTTATTACAAGACTTTGTTACTGAAAACTTAAGTAATTGGTACGTTCGATTGTGCCGTCGCCGATTCTGGAAGGGAGAATATGCTCAGGATAAAATTTCGGCTTACCAAACCTTGTTTACTTGTTTGGTAAACATTGCTAAAATGTCTTCGCCTATTGCTCCATTCTTCACCGATCGTTTGTATCAGGATCTAATGAATGTAACGGAGCTTCCAAAAGAAGAATCTGTTCACTTAGCATTGTTCCCTGTGGCAGATGAGACCTTAATTGATTCCGACTTGGAGAAGCGTATGCAAATGGCACAAAACATCACTTCGATGGTACTTTCACTTCGTAAAAAAGAAAAATTACGTGTACGTCAGCCACTTCAAAAGATTATGATCCCTGCTTCTGATGAAAAGATAAAAGCACAGATTAATGCCATTAAGGTTTTAGTTCTTTCAGAAGTAAATGTGAAAGAATTAGATTTTATGTCGGAGGATTCTAATGTCTTAGTAAAGGAAATTAAAGCCAACTTTAAGGCTTTAGGACCTAAATATGGGAAACAAATGAAAGTAATTGCTGCTGCAATTTCAGGTTTCGAACAGGGAGATATCAACCAACTTGAAAAAGAGGGTTCCTATACTTTAAATATTGATGGTGCTGATTTAGTAATCTCAACAGAAGATGTTTTCATCAGCTCACAAGATATTCCGGGCTTATTGGTAGCGAATAATAAAGGAATGACAGTAGCTCTGGATATTACGATGAATGAGGGCTTGCTTGAAGAAGGGATTGCTAGAGAGTTGGTGAATCGCATACAGAATATGCGAAAAGATGCCGGGCTGGAAGTTACCGACCGGATTAAATTGAGTATTGCTCAAAACGATAAGATCGAATCTGCTATCGTTTCAAATAAAAGTTACATATGTGGTGAAACTCTTGCAGATGAGATATTTATCTGCGAGACTGAGCCAAAAAATGCTGTAGCCGTTGAATTTGATGAGATAAAAACCTATATTGCCTTAACAAAATAGGATGTTAATCTCCCAAAAATATAACGTGATGATAGAGGTAAGTAAAAGATATTCAGATAATGATTTAGCAGAGTTTAAAATTTTAATATTAGAGAAAATTGAATCTGCCGACAATGATTTAAAACGTTTAAGAGATTCTATTACTCAAGGTGGCGGAAATGGGACTAACGACACTTATTCTGCTTTTAAAGCATTTGAGGAAGGATCAGAAACTCTTTCTAAGGAATCGAATTCTCTTTTAGCTCAACGTCAGGAAAAATTTATCCGTGACTTGAGAAATGCGCTTATTCGCGTAGAAAATAAAACGTATGGAATTTGTAGAGTTACGGGTAAATTAATTAAAAAAGAACGTCTAAAATTGGTTCCTCACGCTACTTTGAGTATCGAAGCTAAAGAGATGCAGAACCGTAATAAATAGATTCTTTGAAAAGACCGATTTGGATCATCCTCATTACTTTAATTCTTGACCAGGCATTAAAAATATGGGTTAAAACTCATATGTATCTGGGGCAGGAATATCAGATTCTGGATTGGTTCTACATTCATTTTACGGAAAATAATGGAATGGCTTTCGGAATGGAATTCGGTGGCGATTGGGGAAAGCTTACTCTAAGTTTATTTCGTATTGTTTTTGTAGGATTCATAGTTTCATTTCTTATGAAACTTGTTCGAAAAAATGCAGATAAGATCCTCATCACCTCTTTGTCATTAATTCTTGCCGGAGCCATTGGTAATATTCTGGATGGGGCCTTTTATGGTCTTTTATTTTCTGAAAGTTATCATCAGTTGGCAAGCTTCCTGCCTGAAGGTGGGGGGTATGCACCAATCTTTTTCGGACGTGTTGTAGATATGTTCTACTTCCCGATGTTTAAAGGCTACTTGCCGGAATGGATCCCGTTTTGGGGTGGCGATTACTTTGTCTTTTTCAGACCTGTATTTAATATCGCCGATGCAGCCATTTCTATTGGTGTAGGTATTATGGTGCTTTTTCAAAAGCGCGTGATGAAGGCCTTGGAGTAGAAAAAAGTACTTGAAGTGCCTTAAGTTGTGAGTACTTAAAGTTTCAGTAGATGCCATAATCAACTTTAAGTACTTTAGGCACTTAATGAACTTTAAATGCTTACCTCCCCGGAATCGAGTCAATTAATTTCCGGGTGTAATCAGACTTTGCTTTCTCAAACAATTCCTCCGGGAATCCTTTTTCTTCTATTTTCCCTTTGTTTAGAACGATAATTCGATCGCAAAAATGCTTTACCACACTCAGGTCATGTGAGATGAAGACGTAACTCAGAGAAAAAGTTTCTTTTAACTCGTTTAAGAGATTAAGCACTTGTGCCTGCACAGAAACATCCAATGCAGAAACCGATTCGTCACAGATGATAATTTTAGGTTCTAAAGCTAATGCTCTGGCAATACCTATTCTTTGCTTTTGTCCACCCGAAAATTCGTGAGGATAACGATTAAAATGTTCGGCTTTCAAGCCTGTTTTTTCAAGCAGGTTTATTGCTTTTTGTTTTCTATCGGATCGATTATTTCCAATCTGATGTACCTTCATCACTTCTGTTAAAATGTCGCCAATTCGCATTTTGGGATTGAGCGCACTTGCCGGATCCTGAAAGATCATTTGTACCGCCTTTCTGTAGCTTAATGGATCTGTAGCGATTAACTCTTTTATATCTGTTCCTTTGTATAAAACCTTTCCTTTACTTTGTTTTTCAAGTTGAATAATACATTTACTTAAGGTGCTTTTTCCACATCCCGACTCTCCAACAATTCCCAAACTCTCGCCTTTAAATAATTCAAGGCTTACATTTTCGAGGGCTTTAATTTCAGTTCCTTTTCCAAAGAATCCTTTGTCATCATAAACTTTTGAAAGCCCCTGCACCTCAATGATGGGTGGTTTGTTGTAATAGTTTTCTCTTGTTTTTTTTATTTGCTCCGGATTCAATTCATTTTGAGCGTAAAATTCTTTTAAATTAAAATCGTCATTTTCAAGAAAATCACTGACGGTAGCCAGGCTTTTTAAATTTTTATTAATGTCGGGTCTGCAAGCCAATAGGGCTTTTGTGTAAGCGTGTTCGGGGTTTTCAAAAAGTTCTTTTTTAATCTTATTTTCTACAATCTTTCCGTCTTGCATTACGGCGATCCTATCGGCCACTTCTCGTACTAATTCCAAATCATGACTGATAAATAAACAGGCCATTTGATGTTTTTTTTGCAGTCTTTTTATAAGTTCTAATATTTCTTTCTGAACCGTTACATCCAAAGCTGTTGTCGGTTCATCGGCAATGAGGATTTTAGGCTCGCAAGACAAAGCCATGGCGATCATAACTCTTTGCTTTTGCCCTCCGGAAAGTTGATGAGGGTAGGCCTTGTAAATACGTTCTGGGTTGGGAAGCTCAACAGACTCAAACAATTCCAAACATCGCCTTTTATTAGCTTCAGAACCTAATCTTAGATGCGTTTGTATGGCTTCAAAAACTTGTTTCCCACAAGTCATGGAAGGGTTTAATGCCGTCATTGGCTCCTGAAATATCATCGCAATTTCCTTAGTTCGGAACGCTTGCATCTCTTTTTCAGTTAATGAATGGATTGCAATTTTTTCACGACCTTTTTCGTACCAAATTTCACCGCTATCCAAATGCGAAGTCAAATTCGGGATCAGCTGCATACTCGTTAAACTGGTCACTGATTTACCGGAACCGGATTCACCGACTAGGGCTAACATTTCGCCCTTATGCAATGACAAATCCACCGAATGTAGCACTCGATTTCGATGCCCTCCCTCTCCAAAAGAAAGGGATAGGTTTTTAATATGTAGAATTGGATGAATAATCGTTGAATATTTAAAGTTGAAAGTTAAAGATTAAATTTGAAAAGGAAAACACCCCTCTATCACTGCGTGACATCCCTGCCTTTGCCGCCTGCCTGCGGTAGGCAGGGCAGGCAGCCCCCCTGAAGGGGAGAATTTTGCAGAGTAACTTACTTCTTTAAATTCTCGAAGTTCTTAACTACTTGTTTCAAAAACTAAAAGCAACCTGATCGTCTCTAATCAGTTTATCATTTCTGAATTTCATAAATATTTGTGCAGTTGCCAAAACATCCTTTTCGCAATATTTAGCGATGCGTTTTAGGTCGTTTTCCTCCCAATAAACGGAGCTTACCATACTTCCGTCAATATCATCTTTTGGAGTAGGGATATTGAAAATGGCACAAAGTAATTTAATTGAAATGTAGTGTTTGTAATCGCCAAACTTCCACAATTCCATGGTGTCTAAATGCTGAATTTCCCAGGGTTTTTTTCCTGCGATTTGTAAAATAGACGGCAAACTAATCCCATGGATTAACATACGACGACAGATGTAGGGAAAGTCAAATTCTTTGGAGTTGTGACCACACAATACTTGTCGTGGATGATTGAAATATTTGTCTTTGAGCATCTCAGCAAATTCACCTAATAAAATCGCTTCATCGTGGTTGTAAAAAGAGCGTAACCGGAAGTTTTTCATTCCATCTTTATAATAAACAAAGCCTACAGAAATACAGACTATTTTTCCAAATTCAGCTAAAATCCCTGCCCTTTCAGCATAGTAATCCTTTGGTGTAACATCTTCTTTTCGTTGCCACTTGGTTTTGTCGGCCCAAAGATATTGCATCTCCTCACTAAGTTCTTCAAATTTAGCGACCCCGCTTACGGTCTCGATGTCTAAAAAAAGAATGTTTTGTATGTCTATGTTATTCATTATCAATCAGTCATTATTAATTAACAATAACATCGTATTGCTTAATGATCTCCTCTATGTAAAAGGCCAGATCGTCGGGGGTATTGTGTTTTAGTTCGCGTTTGTGTCCTAAGCGAACGGCCACCAAATCTAGTTCAGGTATTGTAATTACATATTGACCACTGACGCCTCTCATACAGAAACCCGGATATTTATACCGAGTTTGATCAAGCCACCAGGAATATCCATAATAGTCTTTTAGATCCGGGTTCAATGAAGCTTTCACATATGCGGAGTCAACGATTTGATGTCCTTTCCAACTTCCTTTATCCATATAAAGCTGACCGAAACGAGCAAAATCCAAGGCATTTGAATTGAAGCAGCAATACGCTTTTTCAATTCCATTTTCCGTATCTAACATCCACTCGGCATCATCAGTAGCACCCATAGGTTTCCATAATTTTTCAGATGCATAATCACTTAATGTTTTCCCTGTTGCACGTTCTAAAATCACTCCCATAACTTGTGTGTTTCCACTTTGGTAATGCCATTTTTCTCCAGGTTTTTCAGTGAAATCAATACTGAACATTAATGCTTCTAACTCTTTTGTGAAATAGGATTCTGCAGTAACTCCAAAGGGGTTGTAATAGTCCTCATACCAGTTCATCCCTGAACTCATGGTAAGTAAATGCTTAATGGTCACTTCCCGGTTGTAATGCTTTCCCTCTCGGTTGTACTCGGGAATGAAGTCGATTACTTTTTGGTCAACACTTTCTATGAATCTTTCATCTATTGCAATACCAACAAGTATGCTTACAATAGATTTACCCATAGAAAACGAATTGGTTTGCGAAGTACGAGAGCCAATGCCCCAATATTCTTCATAGCGAATACTATCGCCTTGAATTATGGTAAAGGCAATCGATTTATTTTTTTCGAGTCTTCTCCTAAGTTCTTCACTAATTTCTTTTTGATTGTAATCAGAGGCTTCAGGCCATTGTTCTCCACTTTCGGACTCCACAATACGCGTATCAAAAAATTGAATATCCTCAATAGTTGCCGTATTATGCCCTCGCATGTAGCCAATTTTTAGCGCTTTATAAACGTAGGTCTTGCCGCTAAGAAGAATATAGGCATTCAGAATAATGAGTAATAACAAGAGTGTTTTAAATAGGGCAATAATGTATCTCATGTTTATATCTTTGATTTTTAATATTCATTTGGTTTTCGCTCGTTGGCACACCCAAATGTGAAAGTTTTTTATTTGCCTAGTTTTAAAATTTAGGATTATAAATATAAGGAAGAAAATCAAGAGTACAAAGTCAAAAGTCCTAAGTATAAGGTGTTTACCCTATGCTTAATATTGTAAGGCAGATTATTTAAACCAATTCCATTTCAAAAAGCAATTCCAGATGTTTTTTCATCTTTTCCTGTGCTTCTTTCATTTCAACGGGTCTCCCCAATTCTTTGTCCAGAGAGGTAACTGCCTTGTCGGTAATTCCACAAGGAATGATATTCGTGAAGTAATTTAGATCTGAGTTGATGTTAAAGGCAAATCCGTGCATGGTTACCCATCGACTTGATCGAACGCCCAAAGCACAGATCTTTCTTGCTTTGGGATTGTCCCAGTCTAACCAAACACCCGTAGAGCCTTCTATTCGACCGGCTTTAATACCATATTCGGCAAGTGTAAGGATTACTGCTTCTTCGAGATAGCGAAGGTATTTATGAATGTCTGTAAAGAAGTTGTCTAGGTCGAAAATTGGGTAACCCACCAACTGTCCCGGCCCGTGGTAAGTAATGTCACCACCACGATTAATTTTATAAAAACGAGCCCCTTTAGCTGCCAACTGTTCTTCGTTGACCAATAAATTTGATTGATAACCACTTTTACCCAAAGTAAAAACGTGTGGGTGTTCACAAAAAATAAGCTTGCTTTGGGTTTGTTCCAAAGCAAGCTTTTCATTTTCACGTTTTCTATTCGCACGCTTTACATCAATAATAGCCTGAAATAATTCTTCCTGGTAATCCCAGGCTTCTTTGTAGTCTATTAGACCCAGGTTGATGTATTTTACTTTTTGCATTCTATCAGCTGATCTTAGTTCACGAAATTACACCAATAATGTTTATTAGTTCATAAACACAAGATGGCATTTAGGAGAGTTTTGTTCAGCTGTTCAGAATTAAAATTTAGCCAATTCTCCTTTCAGGTAATTGATCACATCTATTTCTTCAACAACAACTCCATTTCTTTTCGAAAGGTTGAAAGTTGCATGATCACCTACATTGATCAAATAAAAAGTTTTCTCAATCATCGTATCTCCCTTTGACCAGTATTCCATAACCGAAGAAGTATACCTTGAAACCACTTCGTTATTGATTTCAATACGTTTTTGATTTCGTTTGTGGTCACTTTCATTGCGGAAGAAGATGACAGCCAGGTCTTCATTTTTAGTTCTCCAACCTACCAACTCATTGTGGTTCATTTCCGGAATGATGTTGTGCCAGCTAACCATTTTAGAGTTTTCGGCAAGTTGTTGCGTGAATCGAACAGCCATACCTTGGTAGCCATCACAAGCATATATTACAGGGATTTTACCATATAAATGGTCTGTAATTTTTTCTGCATCTGCTTGAATTTCATCTTGTAGTCTATCAACTAAATCTGCAGCCTTATTAAGTTCAGCTTTGAATCCGTCACCAATTAAACCGTAGTGATTTAAAACATAGAGTAATTGCGTAATGGAGTATCCCATCATAGCTCTAGGAGAATCACCAGAAGGCAATTGAATGTAATTCAGGTTGTGCTCTTTTGCTAATTCAATCAGTTTCCCTCCAGAACTTACACAAGCAATCTCAGCATTTTTAGCTTTTGCTTTATCAAAAGCTTCGATAGTTTCTTCCGTATTTCCTGAAAAGGAAGAGCAAATAACCAGGGTGTTTTCATTTATGTATCCCGGTAAATCATAACCTTTGTTTGTGCTAACAGGCACAGAACATTCCTGAGCTGTTAATTCAGAAACGATGGTTCCGCCGATTCCAGAACCCCCAAGACCAGTAATTAAAACACTTTCAATCTTATTAGTGTTTTCTTTCAAAGAGGTGTTGGCTCCAATTTCTAAGGCATGTCGCAGTTGATCTCCAAAACCAGTAATCAAATCTTTCATGATATTTTTACTCTAAAGTTAATCTGTTTTTACAGGCTGCAAAGTAAGGATTTATCTTTCAAAAGTTTGGTATATTTGTCCAAATTTTAAGC
>Ga0066855_10000059_pt1 | contig 20309 bp, 18 predicted proteins | sample ETNtaG_14_FD_65604 | JGI IMG/M metagenome (GOLD analysis project Ga0066855, IMG submission 65604) | Marine microbial and viral communities from oxygen minimum zone, Eastern Pacific Ocean - ETNP201406SV73 | ecosystem: Environmental > Aquatic > Marine > Oceanic | place: Pacific Ocean: Eastern...
CGTTCGGCACACCTGAGCAGAAGGACCGATGGATCGCCGATCTGCTGGCCACGAACATCTACTGCTGCCAGCTGTTCTCCGAGCCTGGGGCGGGTTCCGATCTCGCCTCGCTCGGCTGCCGGGCTGTCCGCGACGGTGACGAGTGGATCGTCACCGGCCAGAAGGTGTGGAGTTCGGGCGCACAGTTCGCCGACTACGGGCTGTTGATCTCCCGCTCGGATGTGGACACACCAAAACACAAGGGCATGACAGCGTTTATGGTGCCGTTCGACACGTCTGGCGTCGAGGTGCGACCGATCAAGCAGATGAGCGGGGGAACATCGTTCAACGAGGTGTTCTTCAACGAGGCTCGGCTGGGTGATGAGATGCGTGTCGGCGACGTCGGCGAGGGCTGGAAAGTTGCACTTACGACACTCGGATTCGAGCGCGATCATTCGGCGACTGGCGGTGGCAGTGGTCGGCGTCCTGGTGGATCCTGGCAGCAGCTCCGATCGACAGCTGAGGCACTTGAGGTCACGGGTGAACCGGTCGTGCGCGATGCCATGATGCGGCTTTATCTGCACCTCCAATCCGAGGGGCACCTCAATCGACGGGCTGCCGATCTAGCTCGCGGTGGGACACCAGGTCCTGAAGGGTCGCTGGGCAAGCTGAAGTGGACCGAGGGGATGCGAAAGATGTCCGACACCGTTTCGGCGATTTTGGGACCGCGCTTAATCGCTGACACCGGCGAGTGGGGTACTTACGCCTGGGGCGAGCACGTGCTGGGCGCGCCGGGATACCGAATCGCGGGGGGTTCTGACGAGGTGCAGCGCAACATCATCGGCGAGCGGGTGTTGGGGCTTCCCGGCGAACCCCGCGTAGACAAAGATGTTCCATGGCGGGACATCCCGAAGTAGCGATCGCACGCGCTGGCGGACAAGAAGCAGCGACGTGGATCTCGGTCTCAGAGGCAAGCGAGCCCTAGCCACCGGCTCGACGAAGGGCATTGGCCGGGCCGTTGTCGAGGCGTAGTTGGCTGAAGCCGCGGGTGGACCGTGACCACTGCGATCTTGTCAGCCGGCGGCCCCTCAGCCATCTGCGGGCGTCACGTGCACGTCGAGCCGCTTGAGGCCGCGCAACATGAAGCTCGGGTGGTAGTCGAAGGTGTTCGACGAATCGAGCGCAATGGTGCCAAGGCGGCGGCCCAGCTCTTCGGCCGCGATCTTGCCTTCGAGGCGGGACAGCGCGGCGCCGAGGCAATAGTGGATGCCTTTGCCGAAGGCGAGGTGATCCTTGGCCTCCTCGCGAGCGGGACAAAAGGCGTCGGGATCCTCGAACACAGACGGGTCGCGGTTGGCGGCGGCAAACATCGCCACAACTCGGTCACCGGCGCGAAGCTGCGCTCCGGCGATCTCGCAATCGCGGGTGACGATGCGGAACATGCCCTGCGTGGGCGTCGCAAGCCTCAGGCTCTCGTCCACCACTCCTCGAGCGCGACCGACGGGATCGGCCTTGAGTGCAGCCCACTCGTCGGGGGTGTCACACAGATTCCGCATCATCTCGGTCAGGAACTTCGTGGTTGTCTCGTTTCCCGCGACCAACAACTGCTGGATGATCGACAACATCTCAGCGATCGTCAGTGGGTCGTCGTTCAGATCTTCGAGCGCTTCGTCCAAGTCGAGGTCTTCACGGTCAATACGCGCATTGAGTAGATTCGTCAAAATGTCGTCCTGCGGTTCGGTGCGACGCAGGCCGAGTTGTTCGGCGAAGTACTTCTGGAACTCGATGACCTCGCGTTCGGCATCGACGCGTTCGTCGATCGAGATGTTCGTGCCGATTCCGGCGATCGACGCGTCGCTCCACCGCTTGAAGTCGGCCAGGCGGTCATCGGGCACGTTCAGAGCCTTGGCGATCGCCGTCACGGGAAGCGGCACGGCGAACGTCTCGACGAACTCAACGGGGTCGCCGGCGGCAGCACGATCCAAAAGGTCGTCAATGAGACCTGCTGTGATCGCGCGGATCGTCGGCTCGAGGTCGTTGATTACCTTCGGCGTGAACGCTTTCGCCACCAGCCGGCGGTAGCGCGTGTGATCGGGTGGATCGACGGTGAGCATGGTGCCGATGCGGTCGTAGCCGCCCTCGGTTTCGTAGAGCTCCTTCATTCGGGTAGCCAACTCGGAGCTGATGCCACCGCTCGTGTCGAAGCGCGACGAGAACGTCTCGGTGTCCCGCACTACCTCGAGAACGTCCTCGTGGCGGGTGATCAGGTGCAGTGATCCGCCCGGAATGGCGGCCTGAAAAACCGGTGCATCCTGTTGCATGCGGGCGTAGTAGACGTGAGGGCACTGTTGAACCGCCGGATCGAACAGACCGAAATCGGCCAAGTCGACGGTGTCGGCCGTGGGGTTTGGGGCGATCGTCTCGTCGGTCATGTGCGGCTCCCTCAGGTTCCTGCCAGCTTGGCTACTACGGGTGCGAACGCCTCCATGTTCGCACCTCCGACCGTGACGTAGCTGATGCCGTACTCCTCGCGACGCTCGACGAGGGTCTCGCAGATCTCGTCCGCGGACCCTATCAGCGCGTGCGGGTGGCGAGCCAGCTCCTCGGGCTGCATACCGAATGCGCTGGCCATAGCTTCGAGCGTAGGCTGTGTCGCGTCGGTGACAGCAGTGAAGTACGCGCCGATCTCGAGCTCGAGCTGATCGAAGCGATCGCCGGCGCCTTCGCGGATCCAGTTGACCTTGTCCGTCGTGCCCGCAGCGGTGCCCGACCCGATGCCGTGCGCGCCGATCTTGCCATCGGAGTTGTCGAAGTTGATCGAAACGATGTCGGCCATGGCGCCCGCAGTGCGCAGGACCCGCGGACTCCCCCCGCCGATCATGATCCGCGGGCCGCCGTCCTGGACTGAAGCCGGTACGGCGGCCATGTTCTTGACCTGGACGTGTTGTCCGGTCATCTCCAACTCATCGCCGGCGAAGAAGCTACGAGCAAGCTGGACGTGCTCGATCAGCCGATCGATGCGGACTCCGGGGCGATCCATCGGCACGCCCATCGCCTCGTACTCACTCGTGACCCAGCCGGCTCCAAATCCCGGCTCAAGCCGGCCATCCGACAGCAGGTCGATCGTGGCGAGTGACTTGGCAAGCACGACGGGCTGGTGATAGTCGACACACATCACCCGGGCACCAATGAGGATGCTGTCCGTCACTGCCGCGGCGGTTGCCATCGCGGGAAGTGCGGCGAGGTTCTGCGGTGGATGACTCGCAGCGGTCGTCGCTGCGCCGGGGCCGAGGTAGTGATCTGCTAGGTGGAAGCAGCTGTAACCCAGATCCTCGGCGCTACGAGCCAGATCTTTCCACTCCTGGGCGGTGTCGGCCGAGAAGGCCTGGACCCCGAATCGAAACGCCCTCATGAAGTTCCCCTTTTCACGCACGGCTAGGTCGAGCCGGCCGCCTCAGCGCAGCTCACGACGGCACGTCCACAACGGTGACATGGCCGGTGTTTCCGTCGACTTCGATGGTGGCGCCGTCAGGAATCGAAGTCGTGGCGCCCTCGATCGATACCACGCAGGGCAGACCCAGTTCGCGGCTCACGATGATCGCATGCGAGATCTGACCGCCGACATTCACCACAACACCTGCTGCTGTCATGAACAACGGCGTCCAACCGGGGTCCGTGTTGGGCGCCACCATGATGTCGCCTGGTTGCAACGCGGCCGGATCCCCCGGATCCAAGATGATTCGAGCAGTTCCCGTGACCACACCGGGGCTGCCGGCCACACCTGTGAACACATGGCCTGCTGCGGCCTTGTCACCAGAGGACCGGTCCAGCCGAGGCCATTCCGACAATGGAGGGACGTTGCCGTCGGCGATGATGAACGGGGGCTCCAGGCCGGCCAGCTCCTGCCAGTCCTCGTTGCGCTGGGCGAGCGTGTCGGAGAACGACCCCGGATCGGCTACGAACGCGTCGAGCTCGGACGACAGCAGCATGTAGACGTGGAACGCGTCGGCGATATTGCCAGCTTCGGCATGGCGTCGTCCGAGCTCCCGGAAGACCATGCGTCCCTCGTGCACGACCTTGATGATGTTCGTCTTGGTGCGCTCCCGATACACCATGAAGTTGGAAGCGACGAGTGCGGCCTCGAAGGTACCAGCCAGTTCGTCGTCTCCGATTTCGGCCAGCTTGGCACGGACCTCCACGGTGAGCACCTCCCGCTCGGCGGACAGCTTCTGGGCCCGCAGATGGGGTGACTCGGCATCGTCTTGCTGACGAACCCGGTCCAGCAGCGCAACAACGAGGTCGGGCTTGGTCTCCCAGGTCTCAGCACTGATCTCCCACTCGTTGGGACCTCGGCTTCCAAACTCGTACAAGAAAGTGATCCAGTCGTTAAGGAAGTCCTGGGCATCAGGGCTCTCCGATGCCTGCAGTCGACTAATCAGCCCGCCGACGCCAGCGTCGAACTCCGCGGTGAGCTTGGCCGAAGCGCGCACCTTGCGGGACATGTCCCACAGGGCGTGACTGGGGGCTGCGGAGTCGACATCGCCTAAGCCGGCCACGAGACGCATCGGAATTGTGGTGTCACCGATCGCCTCACCGATCGCACCGAGGATCCCTGGTGCCACACCTGAAGAACTCGATGACATGTAGTGCTGGTTGAACAACCACACGAGATCCGGTTGCGTGCCCCGAGCCCGATCCAACAACTCCTGGTCCGACAACGCTGTGAGATCGGGGCGGGCGCCACGAAAGGCGTTCACGTTCTCGCGGTCATCGAACAACTCCGGCCAGTCGGTCCTGGTCATGATCCACCCGAGGTGTGCTTCGATCTTCGGGGTCAGGTGTGGTTTCTGATCGTCGGGGTGCTCGACATAGGGGGGGACGTCGGGGTGATCTCCGAAGAACGCCATGTCGAGTTGTTCGACGGTGACTGCAGGGTTGCGCACGCCCTGCATTCGGACGCTCGCGAGATTGATGTAGAAGTGACCCCCGAAGAAGCCAAAGATCTCGGGGAATACCGAGTCGTACTCGTCGGGCTCGTAGAGGCCAGCTCGACACGAACCCTCGGCTGCGCCGTGGATGATGCCTTCATCCCAGGTGAACTTCTGGCACAGCGGCGATACCGGCGACGGCATCACCTCGCCGGCGTTGGCACGGGTGTAGTGCGGCCAACGCTCGCTCGGCTGGTAGTCGGTGAGCCAGCGGTCCTGCATCGATCTATCCCTCCCTAGCCACCGTGTCCCCCGGTTGGCGCACCTTGGAAACTAGTCGCTCGATTGGTGGTCTTCCGCATTCAGCCTCACGTGACGGGCAAGGTACGGCAGCCCTAGAACAGAAAGGTTGCAGTGCGGGTCGATGGACCGCCGAGATAACGCTCTGAAAGACCCTCCCATACCTGGGGGACGACAATGCGTGCCTCGCCATTCAACCCCTCGACGAGATCCATCTCAGCTCCCTCGTCCTACCTCGTCTCGAAGCGACCCCCGACGTCGAAGTTTTCGGCGGGTCCGTCGTCGCCGAGCGGGGTGAGGTCGATCGAGGCACCGTCGTCGGCCTCGGCGACCGCGTAGCAGGGCACGCCCTCCCACGCGGGCGGGCCAGTCTCGGAGCCGTCGGTGACGTCGAAACCGGCGCCATGCAACGGGCACACCAGCACGCTCCCGCGCAGGCGGCCCAGGCTGAGGGGTGTGTCGGCGTGGCTGCAGTTGTCCTCGAGAGCATGCAGTTGGCCCGCTACCCGACATACCACAACGCCGTGTGTTCCGATGCCGGGGAATGCACGCAGCTCGCCGTCGTCCAGGTCAGACAGGTCGCCCAAGTCGTGGGTGTCGCTCACCGATTCTGATGGCCCGTCGGCGCGATTTGTTGCCATAGCTCGCCGTCAGACAGGACCCATGGCGAGGTAACGATCGATGTTGTCGTGGAAGTAGCGAATTCGACGTTCTTGGGTCGGCATGTAGTCACCGTGATACCCACGCGACCGAAGGCCCTGCTGCTGGCTCGTCCAAATCGCCACGTCCTGATCGATACCCAGCCCGCACGACACTTCACCAGGGGAACCGACCTGATGCTCGACCTGGTGGTCGATGGACACCCAATCGCGCATCGAATTGCTGAAGTACTCCGCCGAGTCCTTGGGGAACAGCGTCAGGTACCACATGTCGAAGACGCACTTCTCGGGATCGGCGGGATGTGGGGTACCTCGCAGCCAGATGCAGCCGTCGGGCTTCATCGAGAAGCTGATGTTCGGGAAGACCGTGTAGTGATAGTGGTCGGTGAGCTGCTCGTCGGAGTACGACGAGAAGTCGAAGCCCTTTGACTCACCGAGCTCCCGCTTCCGCTGCTGGAGGGCCGAGCGCAGCCCAGTGATGTTGTCACGGTACGGCTCGGGGTCGAGCCCCCAGAACTCAAGGTCGGGGCCCAGACTCTTGAAGGTACGGTCGACCCGGCCCTCGTAGTGGGGGCCCGGACCACCACCAGGCATCAACATCCGGGCATGACCTGATGGATAGAGATCGAACTGACAACCGGTGTGATGTTCGTTCATTGAGTGGATCGTCTCCGGATGGACGAAGGGGAGGTGGTAGCTCTCGTTGAAGTTGTCCTGCACGCATTTCCAGTTCCAGTCCCCGACGACGGTCACCCAGTGGGTGCGCTTCATGTCCTGCATGCGGTACGCGTCGAGGTGGTCAGCGACCGGGTCCAGCCAAGTGCGGAGGTCATCGCACGTGGGGTCCATGTTGAACCAGATGAAGCCCGCCCACGTGTCGCACGGGATCTCCACCAGGTTGCGTTTGCCACACGGCGTTCCCTGCGGGAAGTCGTCCTCGTCGTACACCCAGGTAAGCAGGCCCGCCGTGTCAAACCGCCAGCCGTGATAGGCGCACTGGAACTCGCCAGTGGCCAGGCTGCCCAACTCGCTGTGGACGAGGCGATTCCCGCGGTGCTGGCAGACGTTGAAGAAGGCGCGGATCCGGCCATCATCGCCGTGGGCACACAGGATAGAGTCGCGCCCGATTTCGTAAGTGACGTAGTCGCCGGGATTCGGCACCTGATCGACCCGCCCCGCGACCTGCCAGACACGTGGCCAGAGGCATTCCCATTCCTGCTGGAAGAACTCTGGTGAGTAATAGCGATCACCGCCGATGGGCCGGTTACTCAGCGCAGGCTCCGAGGCCTTCTCTCGGGTGATGCCGCGGGGATCGGCGACGTCGCTCATGACGGCCCCTCTTTCGTGTGGACCTAGCATACCGGGCGTTCAACTCCTGGGATCTTCGGTGCCATCCAGTTCGCCCGCGAGATAGGCGTCGCGAAGTCGGCGCTTGTTGATCTTGCCCATCGTCGTTCGGAGCAGGTCCGTCGCCACGACGTAGCTACGCGGGCACTTCATCGGCGTGAGTCGGTCACGGAGCCATGAGGCCAGTTCGTCGAGATCGAGCGCGACGCCCGCCTCCGCAATGACCAGGGCCCGCAGCTCCTCACCGAGGTCTGGGTGCGGCACGCCGATGCAGGCGACGTCGGCAACACCGTGGTGATCAATCAGCAGCTGCTCGGCCTCGGCCGGGTACAGATTCGCTCCGCCGGACACGACCATGTCGCTAACCCGATCGGTGATGAAGACGTAGCCGTCTTCGTCCATGTACCCGATTTCGCCGAGCGTGAACAGGCCAGGCTTAGGGTTGGAGTCTGCGGTCTTTTCGGGGTCGTTCGGGTAGACGATACCGCGACCGGTGGCGTCTCGGAAGTACAGGCGACCCTCGGAGTTCGGTGGTAGTTCGTGCAGGTGATCGTCGAGCACGACCGCGGTGAACGGCTCGATCGCCCGGCCGACCGAACCCTTGTGTTCAAGCCACTCCTCGCTAATGATCGAACAGACGGTGCCGACCTCACTGGCGCCGTAGGCGTCGCGGAACCTCGGGCCCCACCACGCGATCATCGCCTCCATGACGTCGACAGGGCATTTGGCACCGGTGTGGGCGACCATCTGCATCGAGCTGATGTCGTAGCGCCGACGCACATCCTCGGGCAGGGCGAGCAATCGTACGAAGTGGGTCGGCACCATCACCGCACTGCCCGTTCGGTACCGATCGATCGCCGCGAGCGTGGCCTCAGCATCGAAGCGGCCGAGGATTACCGACGGCGTGCCAGTAGCCAGGAGTCGCATCCCCGAGAGTGGGCCGGTGTGGTACATCGGGCCTACCACGAGGTGGGTGCCGAACTTGGCGAGGCGGGCCTTCCCGAGCTCGTCGAGATGCTCGGCCATCGTGGCGCCGCCGGCGAACATCGTGGGCGGGAGCTCGGTACCCTTCGGCAGGCCTGTGGTGCCTGACGTGTAGAGCAGGTTCGGCAGCGGTTCGATGTCCGGGGATGGCTCACTGGGGTCGCTGGCGATCAGGAAATCGGCCCATGGCGTGACGGAGTCGGTGGCGTCGCAACGCCACGCCACGACGTGGGCGCCGCCCGCGGCCTCCCTGGCGCGATCGATCGTCTCAGGCCCGGCGAACACGACGTCGGCCTCCGAATCACTCACGATGTACGCGGCTTCACCGGCGGTGAGGTGGAAGTTCACCGGCACCGACGAGCATCCGGCGAGCAGGGCGCCGAGGTGGGCGAGGGCGACTTCGGCGCAGTTCTCCGCGAAGACGGCTACGCGCCTCCGGGGGCCGAGATCCATAGCGAGCAAGCCGTTGGCCACGCGGTTGAGGACCTCGTCGACCTCGGACCAGGACAGCTCACCTCGCTCGTCGACGAGGGCGAAACCGGTCGGGTCGGACGCGGCGGCTGCAGCAGCGAAGGCGGGCATCGGGGGAGAAACTAATCGACTGATAGGTTGGAGACCTACGACGAATCCTGGGAGCGACATGGCACGGATCGATGTACCGGCGGGCGAGGGGCTTGAGGCGTCCCGCATCTGGCAGGCGGCGCCGCACCTCGGCGAGGGGCTGCATGCGATGAGCATGGCGGTCTACGAGAAGGTCAGCCTGCCGATACGGGAGCGGGAGGCGATGCGGATGCGTATCGCCCAGCTCAACCGGTGTCACGTTTGACTGAACACTCGGGCTGCATCGGCGATGCAGCAGGGGATGGACGACGAGCTCTACAACTCGGTCGATCGCTACTACCAGGTCGATGAGTTCACGGCGCGGGAAAAGCTCGCCATCGAGTTCGGTGAGCGTTTCGCCATCGACCACACAACCATCGACGACGAGTTCTGGAGCCGCTGTGCCGAGCACTTCAACGAACAGGAGCTCCTAGAGCTGACCGTCGTCGCTGGCTTCTGCGTTGGCATGGGTCGGGCCTTCCAGGTTCTCGACATCGCCGTCGACTTCGACGTGTTGTGGAGCCGCGAACCCGCCGTTTCCTGAGGATCTGGAGGCGAGTTGTGGCGACATGTCGCGCCAGCCAGCCTTCAGAGCCCTGGGATCACACCAAGTCAGGGCGATCCTTTGCGAGGAGTTCGTAGTCGTCAGAAGTCGGCAGCTTTTGGGTAGAGGCCGCGCCGTCCACACAGATCGTCTGACCCGAGATGTAGGCCGATTCGTCGGATGCCAGGAAGAGGGCTGCGTTTGCGATGTCGTCAACGTGACCCATGCGACCTAGCGGGGTCTGACGACGTACAGCCTCGATGACCAACGCATTCTGAAAGATGCCGGCCGTCATAGGCGTCTCAATCAGGTGGGGCGCGATGGTGTTCACCCGGACGTTGTCCGCGCCGTACTCCACCGCAGCTATCTGGGTGATGTACTCGATCCCCTTCTTCGACCCCGCGTACGCGGCCTGGCCCGCCGACGGGTTCTGTGCGGTCAACGAACTGACCGAGATCACCGAGCCCCCAGCACCATCGGCCATGGCATTGGCCATAGCCCTGATGAACCACACTGCACCAGTGAACTGCACGTCGATCATGGGTTGCCAGATCTCCGGCGTAAGGTCCCGGATCGGTGTCGATTGCTCGAACCCCGCGTAGTTGACTGCCACGTCGATCCCGCCATGACGCTCTACGACCTCGGTGGTCACGCGTTCGAGTTGGTCGAAGTCGGTGATGTCGCACTCGTACCCCGAGCCCCCGAGGTGCTGACCGACCTCGGTCGCGAGGTCACCACGACGACCCAATACGGCCACGGTTGCGCCTTGTTCGGCGAAGCGTTCGGCGGTAGCGAGACCAAAGCCGGTCGCTCCTCCGACTATCACGGCGATCTTGTCCTTCAAGCGTCCCATGGGACGTAGCTTAGGAACGTGACAGCTCGTGACAAACAAACTTCGCAATATGTCGACAACTACGAAGATGTCTCGGTGTTCGGTTTGTCGCAGAAGCGGGAACGGACGCTCCTTGATCGCCAGACTGAGTGCACGTTCATGTGGACCACCCGCGACGGCGCCCCAATGGGGGTGATCATGAACTACGTCGTCCACGGCGATCGTTTCTGGGTCACGTGCACGCGGCGACGCAAGCGAGTCGCCGCCATCGAGGCCCGCCCGAGGGTCGCGGTCGCGATCACCAGCCGCGGCACCGACATCGGCATCAGCCAGGCCGTGACCTACAAGGGGACCGCCACGGTCCACGACGATGCTGACACCAAGGCGTGGTTCTATCCGGCACTCGCAGCGAAGGTCCGACCAGACGACGCGTCGAAGCAGGCCGCTTTTATCCGACACCTCGACACCGACGATCGGGTCATGATCGAGATCGAGCCACACACCCGTCTCGGGTTTGACGCCGATGAAATGTTTCGCGACTCGCCTGCTGGCACCACGACGACGCGGGTCTGATCAGAGCGCAGCCTCGCCAAGGTAGCTGGCTTCTAGGAGATCTCGCCGCCCGGCTAGATCGGCAGCATCACCGGACAAGACCATTTCCCCGTGGCTCATCACATAGGCCCGATCCGAGATCCCGAGCGCCATGTGGATGTGCTGTTCGACGAGAAGGACTGCACAACCGGTCCTATCAGCGATGTCGCGAACGGTGGGTAACATCCGCTCAACGATGATCGGCGCCAGGCCGAGGCTCATCTCATCGATCAACAACAACTTTGGCTGCGACACCAGGGCCCGAGCAACGGCCAGCATCTGCTGCTCGCCGCCCGAGAGCAGACCTGCTGTACGACCCATCAGGGGTCCGAGCGCCGGAAAGAACTCGACCGCAAGGTCCATGCCCGCGGCGCGGTCCAGTTTGTCGCCGGTCAGGCCGAGCCGCAGGTTCTCCGCAACCGTCAAGTCGAAGAACAGGGACCGGTCTTCGGCCACGTGGGCCAACCCAAGCCGAGCATTCTTGTGAGGCGCCCGGCTGTCTGCTTGCTGGCCGAGCAACTGCACGAACCCACCCAGCGTCGGGAGCAGTCCGGACACCGTGATGAGGGTTGTCGTCTTCCCAGCACCGTTAGGGCCGAGCAGCGACACCACTTCGCCTTCGTACACGTCCAGATTGATGCCTCGCACGACCGGCACCCCTGCGTACCCAGTGGTCAGGTTCTCGATGTGTAAGGTCGGGGTCCGCTCATCCATCGGAAGACCCTCCGTCGAGAGTCAGACCCCGCACCGCTTCGGCATCGCGGGCCTGCGCTTCGCCGGCTTCCTCTCCAAGGTACGCCTGAATGACGATCGGGTCGTTGCGCACTTCGGTTGGCGTGCCGCTTGCAATGATGCGGCCGAAGTCGAGAACGTAAATGTAGTCGCAGACACTCAGTACCAAGCCCATGTCATGGTCGATGAGAAACACCGAAATGTCCTCGTCGAGGAGGCCGCGCATCTGTTGGCCGAGGTGCTGACTCTCCGCCGTGTCGAGCCCAGCCGCCGGTTCGTCGAGCAGCACCAGCCTGGGGCGCGCCGCCAGGGCTCGAGCAACTCCCACCAACTTGCGCTGCCCGTGAGAGATGTCGGCGGGGAGCGCGTCAGCATGGTCGGCGAGGTCAAGCAACTCCATGGCCCACTCGACCTGGGTGACGTACTGCCGTTCGTTAGCCCCGGGCTGGACAATGTCGCGGAGGAACGAATGCCACTTTGGTCGCTCGGCAGCGGCGAAGAGGTTGTCGCGAACCGTGAGGTCCTCGAACAGCTCCAGGGACTGGAAGGTGCGAGACATGCCCAAGTGTGCCCGGCGATCCGGCGTGAGACCCTCGAGGTCCTGACCATCGAACGTAACCCTACCTGCGGCGATCGGTGTGAAACCGGTGATGCCGTCGATAAACGTGGTCTTGCCCGCGCCGTTCGGGCCGATAAGCCCGACGAGCATGCCCTTCTCGCATTCGAGATCGACTTGGTCGTTCGCGTGCAGTCCGCCATAGGACACCGTGACACCATGGGCCTCCAGGAGCGCCATCAGTCGACCTCCTCGAGTTCGGGCTCGTCGGCATGCGCCTCGGCGTCGGTCAGAGCTTCATCATGTGGTTCGCCGGATCGAGCCTGCATGTAGAGCATCTGGGCGAACAGCGCCAGTCCCGCGCCCAGCAACGGCATGTACAGCTTGCTGTAAGTGTCCACCCGCAGCGGCCAGATGAGCCACCCGAGCACATACCCCGCCCCGGCCCAGGCACCGTAGCGGCGGAACCAAGAGGCCCACTCATCGCGCGCCCCGGCGAAGTTCGGCGAAAATGGCCCGTAGCGTCCGGATGTTGCGGCGATCACGGTCGCAAACCACAGCAGAAGCATCGTGAGTGGAATCCGCCAGTGCATGGGTTCGATAAACGTTGCGTTGTAGACGAACAGCGCGGCACCGACCCACATGGCCAACAGCACCACCGACAGCTCGCGGCGGCGTTGTCCTCCGTAGCCATCTCGAAGGGTGACGGCGCCCGGCGTCATTCGACAGACCCAGTTGCCCATCACACGCCAGGCTCCAGCGAAGAACGGAGCGATTCCCGACGGGTGGACAATCGCGGTCACCACCAAACCCAAACCCCCAAACAACACCGCGTAGGCCGCGAGGTTTGCGTCGGACAGCAGATAGTTACCACCAACTGGAATCAGGGCGCCGGCCACAAGGAAGCCACCGACGATGCCTCCGTTCACGGACGTGATCCCGGCGAGGTACGCGAAGGCGAGCACCGCGAGGCTGGCCAGGTACGGGAAGTTGGCCGAGGAGACTTCAACCTGCTTGAAGGCGAGCATGACGCCGCCGATGCCGGCAATCGCGGCGCTGATCCCGAAGGCGAGGAGCTTGGTCCTGGCCACGTTGATCCCAGCCGCCGCTGCCGCCCGCTCGTTGGCTCGCACCGCAAGGAAGCGGCGCCCCGTGCCCGTTCGTCGGATGTTTGACACCGCGTACGCGACGAGCGCCAGCACAACCACGAGGAAAATGGCGAACGCCGGTCGCTCGTTCTGAAACCGACCAGATCGCGCGCCGATGTCGATCCCGACAAGCGTCGGCGTTTTGATGAACGCGGGGACTCCGGCACGCAACTTGGTGAGCTCATCATTTTCGAGGTAAATCGACTGGATCGCGATTGCGGCTGCGATCGTGACCACTGCCAACTGGACACCCCTGATTCGCAGGGCGGGCAAGCCCAACAGAAGCCCAACCAGAACCGCGACGATGACCCCCACGAGCGCGGCGAGGGGCCATGGAAAACTGGGCCCCCCGACCGGCACCAGGTTCGACCCTCGGGGCAGCCCATCGGCCATCATCCGCGACATCATGAACGCTGCCACACCGCACAACGACATCTGGGCAAGCGAGATCTGACCGATGTAGCCGGTCAGGACCACCATCGACAGCATGATGATGCTGAACACCAGCGACGTCTGGAGCGCACCCGCGAACACCGTGCGCAATCCGGCGTTCTGCCAGAAGTTGGCGAGCAGCGTCACCATCACGATCCAGAACGCGGCATGTTGGAGCATGCGGGTCGGTTGGGGCGACAGCGGCAATCGTTTCTCCTCGACCGAGCCGCGAATCGGCAGCGAGTGGCCGCGAAGGAACAGCACAGCAACGATGACGAGCAATGGCACGGATTGACTGATGCCGTCCTGGAGCCACAACAGCGGCCCGTCGAACCAGTCCTGTTTCTTAATGTCGAGAAGGGTTCGGACCGCCCCAAGCGCGAAGCCGCCCGCTACGGCAACCGGAATCGATCGGAGCCCACCAATGAGCGCTGCGGCTAATGCGGGCACGATGAGCGCGGTGAGACCCATAGGGGTGATGGGCCCCTGGAGCGGTCCGACCACGATTGCCATCGCAGTTGCCAGCACCGACGCGATCACCCAGTTCACTGCGGCGAGGAACTGAGGCGAGTAACCGAGCAGCACCGCTCCCTTCTCGTTGCCAGCCGCGGCCCGTGTGGCCAGACCGAAGGTCGTGAACCGGTACAGGCACCACACACCGAGGCCCATCACCACTGCGAAACCGATGGCCCACAACGAGTTGGCGGGATAGGTCCTTCCAAGACCGAGGAAGTTCTTGATCGGATCGCTAGGGACGATGCTCTTGGGAATGGGGAACGCGTTGCCGAAGTTCAACAGCGCAACCGAGGACAAGTACAACGCAACACCCAGCGATGCCACCACCTTGCCGAGTGGGGCGGCGTTCCGAAGCGGTTTGAAGACCAGGAAATGCACCGCCAACCCCAGTACGGCCGCCACCACCAGCGCCAAGATGATAGAGGGAACCATCGGCCACGAGCCGTCGCTGGCCAGAGTGATACGGACCGGAATGTTGACGTCGTGGCTCGGCAGAAAGTCCCGCCAGGGAAAGTAGAACTCGCCGCGGTTCCACGCCGTATCGAAGGTGAACATGCCATACATAGCAAGGGCGCCGTGGGCGAAGTTGATGACGCCCGAGCCCTTGTAGACCACCACCAAACCCGCGCCGAGCATGGCGTAAAGGGAGCCCATGCCGAGGCCCAGCAGCAAGAAGAAGAAGATCTCACTCACCCAGAGTCGCCCTCATTCCCTTCGAAATCGGTGAAGAATACAACCGGCGGCGGACCCGGCCTGGGTCCACCGCCAGTAAACGGTCGTTGAGCAGTGGCCTAGTACGGACCAGGCATCAGCTCAGTCCCGGCAACTAGATCTATGCCGACCACCGTGGCGCCACCCATCACTGGAACGAGCATTTCACCGTTCCACTGACTGATCGTGATGGGCGCGCTGCACACCGCTATGTAGGGAACGGGCGCGCCAGCACAGTTGAGAGGCGATCCACCGAAGCTCGGCTGGGAGCCATCGGTCGCCGCAAAGCCGGCCTTGAGGCTCTCACCGGTCACGTCACCGCCCGCTGCGAAGATGGCAGCGGCAATCTCGTCCAGCGCCATCATCACTGCGAAGCCCTGGGTGGAGAACCCCTTGAACAGGTTGTCCTGGCTCAGGCCATACTCCGCCGCCTTGGTCTGGTAAATGGTGGCGTTGTCGAGGTTCTGGCCGCTCACGGCGTCTAGCGGGGCAAGCACCCCGTTCTCCGTCGCCGTCAAGTAGATGCCGACGGCGAGATCACCTGCCGCTGCCATGGCTGTGAAGTCAGTGCACGCTCCGCTCAAGACGAGCGGAATGTCCTGCGGCGTCCAGCCAAGACGGCCAAGCGCATCCACCATGTTCCAGCAGTCTGAACCCTGGGCCGAGAAAATGATTGCATCCGGGTTGAAGTCAAGGATCGCCGTGGCCTGAGGTGTCACATCAGCTGCAGCGGGCAACACAGGTATACCGATGTGCTCAAGGTTGGGGTTGCTGCCGGCCAACGCGCCGGTGCCCGGTATGACGCCCTTGATGACGTCAAGCGGCTTGGACTCCAGGTCGTAATAGCAGACCACGCCAGGAGGCGTATCCGCCCACGGAACTGCGACCCTGTTCACCTCAATGCCCTCGATGCCCGGGAGGTCTTGGGTGACGAATTGGACCAGGCCCGTGTGGACACCAAAACAACCGCCACCGGCACCGATCGAGAATGTGTCAGGTGACGTGAAATCGGCCACCGTGATCGGCGTACCAACGATGACCGGAACGCCCGCGCCGTTCAGAATGGAAATGTGGTTGCCAAAGAAGTTCAGGCTGGAAACGACGAGCTCGACGCCCTCGGCGACCAACTCGTTGGCGCACCTCTGGGAATCGTCTGGCGAGATCGCCATTTCACACACCACGAGTTCGATTGGACGGCCTCCGAGACCGCCGAGCTCGGTGTTGATGTAGTCCGCCGCGGCGCGCGCTGCAGCCGAGTACTCGGGGAAGGACCCGTTCGGGTCACCCTCAGGGTTCTGGAATCCGATCTTGATCGGCTCACCAGTGGCTTCACCAGTGTCCGACGGTCCGGCACTGTCGTCCGAACTATCGTCGGTGCTTGGCGCGTCGTCGGTTTGAACGGCGACGGTGTCTCCGTCGTCGCTGTCGCCGCACGCAGCAGTAACAAGCACAAAGGCCAACAAGACGGCAAGCGGCCGGAGCCACTTCGCATAAGATCGCATGACTTTCCCCTTTGTCCGGCCACCTACGGGCCGGACGGTCCGGGCCAAATTAACCGGTAGATAAGTGCAGGTCAAGACTGGGTCTGGCACCCCGCTCGCGGCGGGTCGATGGGCACCCTCGGCCACCTGATTTCAGCGCGTTCTCCGGCCGGGCCGACATCAACCCCAGGCGTTCAGGAAGTCCCCGCTCAGGTCCTGCGGGCCACCATAGTGAATGACCAACTCGCGGCTGTTGAAGAGCCATCTGCCGTCGACGCGCACGTATGTGTCGTTGTAATGCGCTAACAGTTTGCCCTTGTCGCCGGTGTCTCGCTGGAAGTGCTCCTGTATGTACCAGCGGCCCGCACCGGTCCCGGCGTCGTCGTCGAGCTCGTAGGTACCGTTGAGGACAGTTTGGACGACAGCGGCGAAAGTGCCCATGGCACCGTGCCACAGCTCGAGGATCGCGTCGCGTCCCTCGACCCGGCGGCCCTTGCCAAGTTCCCAGTGCGCGTCGGGCGCCCAACAGGCGCCCCACTGGTCGCCGTTGTGGTGCACCACAGCATCGGCGTAGAGATGAACGAGTTCGGCAATGGGATCCCTGGGCATGAAACAGACTCTAGACTCCTCCTAGATCGTCACGCTCCGGGGGACCCGTGAATCGACCCGACCTCGATGAGCCAATACCACTCGACGACCACAGCTTCTTCAATCCCGACATCAACGACTGCCCGTACCACGCATGTCGGACAATGCGCGACGACGCGCCACTGTGGTTCCTCGACGAGACAGATCTCTCGAGAACACCGAACTACTTTCTACGAGCGCTGAAGTCGCTCCACATCGAGTTCCGAGACGTCTGAGGGAGGCATCAATGCAGATTGAAAAAGGAATGGTGGCGGTGGTCACCGGGGGCGCTAGCGGCATCGGTCTCGGCATGGCGCGCGAGTTCGGGCGCCGGGGAGTGCACGTCGTAGTCGCCGATATCGAACAGGGCGCGCTGGATGACGCCGTCGCCGCGCTGATCGCAGATGGGGTGTCGGCGTTCGGGATCGCGTGCGATGTCACCTCACCCGAGTCGGTGCAGGCGCTGGCCGCCGGCGTGTTCGAGGAGCATGGCCGCTGCAACATCGTGTGCAACAACGCGGGCGTGGTGGTGTTCGGCCCCGCGTTCGGCGACCTCGAGTCCTGGAAATGGGTCATCGACGTCGACATGTGGGGCGTCGTCCACGGCTGCCACGCGTTCGTGCCGCGCATGATCGACAGCGGTGAGCCTGGCCACATCGTGAACACAGCGTCCACCGCCGGCATCCTGGGGTTCCCGACGATCGCCTCCTACGTCGCTGCCAAACACGCTGTAGTCGGGATGTCACAGTCGATGTACCACGAGCTGACCCCGACCTCGGTGTCGATTTCGGTGCTGTGCCCCGGGGTGGTGACCACCAACATCAACACGAGCCATCGCAACCGCCCCGGCACTGACCCGTCCTCAGTCGACAAGGAGACGTTCGGCACGCAGCTTCCCGAAGCTATGACGCCCGACCAGGTCGCCGCGGTGGTTGCCGAGGCGATCAGCGACGACCGGTTCTGGATCCTCCCCCATCCCCACTACGGCGACCAGGCGCTCGCCCTGGCCCAGACCCGCATTGACGAGACACCGCCGGCGTTGCCAGGAATGTTGTAGACACTGCCATTCCGGAGGCGGGGTGTGGTGACATGCCGCGCGGGCGTTCCTTCAGAACCGCAGGGTCACGGGCCGATCGGGCGGCCGGGCGTGGCGCGGTCCTCGGCACCCTGGTGGAACGTCTCTACCACGATCGCCATCGGCGGCGCCGAGATCGTGGACGTGCCCTCGTGTACGCAGACCCGCTCGATGATGCGCCACTCGTCGCCCCGCTTCTCGTAGTGGTCTAGATAGCGCCCATGCCAGGTGTCGATCTCTCCAGTGTCGGCCCGGCATAGCGTCGACACGTTGTAGATCTCACCGCGGGCCGAGGTGGTGTCGTCGAGATCGATCAGATGGTTGAAAATCTTATGCATCGTCCATGACCACCGCAGGTGCGCCGTCATGCAGTGTTCAGCGAACTCGTGGGCGTTGCCCACGAAATCACCATGATGATCAGTGGCGTCGGGCCAGTACGCGGACTTCAGGACATCGACATCGAGCCGATCAACGCCGCGGCAGTACCGGATCGCGACGTCGCGGATCGCCTCCCGATCAGCCAACTGCTGCGGAGTGATTCCCGTCATCTGCGCCCTCCTTCGTTCCGGCCCGGCTACCAACACGCCGACGGGGCCAAACCGGCAAGAACCGCGGCTGGGCCCTCATCGGCGCCCCATGTAGTGATCCATCCAGTCGTGATAGTGCTGGATGCGCACCTCGTCATCGCACAACAACTGATCAGTAAAGCCCCGTGAGTGCATACCGGCCTGGACGTCACGGATGAAGTGGATGTCCTGGTCAATCGTAATCGTCATTGTCTTGCGCCCAGCAATCACGTCCTCCTGGGTGAACTGATCGTGATCAGGCCGGCCGGCCGCCGCGACATCGCGGCCGTCGAACGGCTCGTACGTCACCCCCGCAACGTCCGCCACCCCCACGGACGGGTGCCTGTGGAAGGTGAACTTGTCCCACAAGCACCGGTTCGGATCGGTCGGATCAGGACGAGCTCGCACCACCAGCGCATCGTCGGGCTGCACCGTGATCATCGTGTTCGGGAAGACGTTGTACTGCTCAATGTCGCTGAGCCGTTCGTCGGTGAACGCGTCATAATCCCACCCGAGCCGCGGCCCGGCCTCGCGCCGCAGTTTCTGCACGTCCTCGCGAATATCAAGCACCCGCCCGTAGTACTCCGCGGGATCACCGCCGAACTTGCGCACCTGGAGATCGAGGTACGACGTCGGTTCGTCGGGGATCGGCAGCCGAGTGTTCACGGTGTGGCCGTCGATGACGACACCTGTGTGTCCGTTGAGGAAGAGGTCGATGGCGGCCGTAGGACAGTCAAACATCTTCTCGTGTTGGGGGTGGATGTGCTCGACGTGGTACAGCTCCTGGAAATTGTCGAACACCGCCTTCCAGTTGCACGCAATATCGACGGTCTGGTCGCCCATGAGAGTCATACCCTGCAAGCAATAGGGCTCAAGCCGCTCGGCCACACCGCCCATCCACTCACGCAGCGTCGGCAGTTCGGGGTCCATGCAGACCCACACCATCCCGAGGAACACCTCGACCCGCAACGGCTTCAGGCTACGTGCCGAGCGATCGACGCCACCAGCGGTGAAGCGCTGGTTATCCGGTACGACGACAAGACGTCCGTCGGGCCGATAGGTCCAGCCATGGTACGGGCACGTGAAGCTCCGCTCACAACCACGGCGTGCAGTCATGACACGAGCGCCGCGGTGCTGGCACACGTTGAAGTGGGCAGCGATGTCACCGCCGGCAGTCCCCGACACCAGGATCGACTCACGCCCAAGATCGAACACGACGTACTTGCCCGGCTCGTCGACGTCACGCACCAGGCAGGCGAACAGCCACGAATGCGGCCAGACGCGCTCAAATTCCTCGTCGAGCCACGCTGGCGAGATGTACCGCTCGGCGGTGATCGGCCGCGGCTCGAGGGACGCTGCGCCATGGACCCTCGTCGGTCCGGGTGCAATCTCGACCATGTGACCTCCTCAGTTCTCCAGCGGCTCAAAGTGAATGCCAGGAATGCCGGCCTCCAGAGCCTGGTACCAGTCGGGCCGGGGTTGAACCGGCTCGTAGGCGGACGGCACCATGGGCGCTGTGTCGCGGTTCCACTCGTGGTGGATGGGCGGAATCTGGTACGTACCGTTAGAGGCGTTCGTCCCGCCGTCGACCAGGAGATCGACACCGGTGATGTAGCTGGCCAGATCCGAAGCCAAGAACATGACCGCATTCGTGACCTCGTGGGCATCACCCACTCTGCGCATGGGGGTGCGCGATGCGAT
>Ga0066855_10000066_pt1 | contig 19648 bp, 20 predicted proteins | sample ETNtaG_14_FD_65604 | JGI IMG/M metagenome (GOLD analysis project Ga0066855, IMG submission 65604) | Marine microbial and viral communities from oxygen minimum zone, Eastern Pacific Ocean - ETNP201406SV73 | ecosystem: Environmental > Aquatic > Marine > Oceanic | place: Pacific Ocean: Eastern...
CTATGAATAATTAATTTTGGTAGATCTTCAATCCTTTCTAAACGTTCAACTGACGGTAACAAAGTATAGTCAAAGTCAGCACAGGTAATTGCTGATTTCTGATAAAATGCTGCTTCAAGTGCAACAGTACCACTTCTAGTAATAACCATAGAACAATTTTTGACTAGATCCATTGATGATGAATATGGATGAATTATAGTGACATTTGGAATGCTGCTAAGTTCTCTATAAAAATTCTTATCTCTCCAATGTCGAGTTAGTTGACTTGGATGTTCTTTGACATATAATACATGATCAATTGGTATGGATTTTGCTATATTTTTTATAAATTCAATATCATTTGTATAAAATGGTGTTGCAATAAGAGTAGAACGTTCTTGTTCAATATGTAATGGATAATAAATGAATTTTTTTGTTAGATCAATATTTTTAACAAGATGCTTATCAAGATAGTTCCAACGTGATTTAGTTTTAAGTGAACCAGATATAGCGTTTAGTAGAGCTCTGATTTTAGAATGACCAAAATATGAATAGTGTGTTTTAATATTTTCATTTTTTGTTTTAAATAGATAGTCAATTGCTGCACTAAGAATATTTGATTTATTACCAAACGGATCAATGTTTTGTTTTTTAATTCTCTTTGATAGGTTTAAGGATTCATAATATTTTACAAGTTCAGGAAAACTTCTGTGAACTGTCTTATGCTCAATATTAGATATATTATCTGCATAGTGAACATTCTGAGCTATCTCGCATCTATATCCTAATGTTGAAAAGAAAAATGCCATAACATTGATTTTCTGTGATTTACATAATTCAAAAAATAATTCGTCGTGATGTTGATATGGTTCATGCATAATAGCATAATTTGGTTTTACCTCATTTAATACCGATTCAAAGAACTTACATTCATTTTCTAAAATTGATAGAATTTCATTTTTAGAAAAATTATAAAAATCATTAAAGTTATGAAATATGCGATCATTTACAGCTAGTTTCCATAATTCAATACTGTGATTTTTTTCGAATGATGAAAGATACTGTAAATCTGGATTTTTTATAGGTAAAGTGTAATCATGATAATACCAAACTTTTTTAAATTTTACAAGATTTTGATTTTCATAAAAAGATCGGGTTTTATTTGTAGTATCAATTATCGCAAAAAAATCCGCATCAATTTCTTTTTGTAAATAATAACAAAGGCAAAATTGCATAAGATTGGAATCTAGCCAAACAATGATTTTATCTTTCATTATACGTCTCTGATTTTTACCGTAATATTAATAAAAATTTTAGATTAATCAAGAGTAAGTTCTATTTAGTAGAAAATTTTTCGGAATGTAGATGAAAGTCCTCATTGTAGGTTTAGGCTCAATTGGAAAAAGACATCTAAAAAATATTCTTTCAACAACGGATTGTGAGATTATTGTGTATAGCAAACATACTAATTTAAAATCATCAGTTAAGAAAAATGTAAAAATTTTCAATACTTTGGATGCATGTCTTTCTGAAAAGCCAGATGTTGCTTTCATTACAAATGAAACAGCATATCACATTCCAATTGCCAAAAAATTAGCAAAAGCGGGACTAGATCTGTTCATAGAAAAACCACTTTCTAATACAATAGAAAATGTAAATGAATTATCAAAAATAGTAGAAAAGAAAAAAACAGTTACATTAATTGGATGTAATTTAAGATTTGATAGTTGTATAAGAAAAATAAAATCTTTGATTGAACAAAAAGTGGTTGGAAAAATCATTTCGGTAAAAGTAGAATGTGGCACCTATTTACCGGATTGGCATCCAGATGAGAATTACACTAATAGCTATGCAGCTAGGGATGATCTTGGTGGTGGAGTAGTATTAACATGTATTCACGAATTGGATTATTTATATTGGTTTTTTGGGAAAGTAAAAGAAGTTTTTTCGGTAACAGGACAATTTAGTAATTTAAAAATAGATACAAGTGATCTCTCTGCAATTATTCTTAAATTTCAGAGCGACATTATTGCTGAAGTTCACTTAGATTATTTTCAAAAACCGGAAATACGTTCTTGTAAAATCATAGGAACGAAAGGAACAATTTATTGGGATTCCTTAACTAACGAGGTGAAAGTTTATGATTTCTTAAAAACGAAATGGACTTCAAAGCTGAAAATAAAAAAATATCAGAAAAATGAGATGTATGTAAAAGAATTAAAACATTTTATTCAATGTGTTAATAGAAAGGAGAAATCAATTAATGATCTATCTCAAGGTAATTATTTATTAAAAGTGGCATTAGAAATCATCAAATCATCTAAATTAAAAAAGTCCATAATAATTAAAAAATAAAATGAATTTTCAGATAATGGACTATAACATATCCTAATTTTATGAATTAGAACCTACTTTGAATTTTTTATGCCAAACTCCAAATGAATCTTGTTCAAATAGTTCAGGATTGTACCACTTATCCAAAATTGAATAAAATTCACTAGTAGACATTTTTGTAAATTCACAGAATTTTTCAATAACACCCTGATCAAGTTGACCATCATATTCTTCAACGAATGGAATCATTTCTTCTCTAGTTTTAAGACCATATCGTATCCATCTAGATGCAATATCAGTAGCCATAGAATGACCAAACTTGGGAAATTTTAGAAATGGATTAAGAAGATAGATCAAAGAATCGATTTGATCATAATTTTCTATTGAACTTTCTCGTATGTATTCATGCCCAAGATGTTTGAAACCATGTTTTTTAGCAATTTCATAATTTTGATTAGAGTTCCATGGCACAAAATAACTTAGATAGATCATTTCTAATCCCGCATTTTTAATTTCTTCCATGGAAGGTTGTTTTATTGAATTTAGATCTTTTTCAGATATGATTCCGTCTTCAAACCATTTGTCCCAAACTGGTTTAACTACATCATTTTTTGATTGAAGAATTGCAGAACTAGTTTCAGTATCATATTTTCCACCATATGTATAATTAACATCCTCACCATATACTAGTAATTTAATTCCAAGTTTTATTGACATTTGTACTGGAAATGCATACAATGCAGAATCTTGATACCATCCAGGAGAGCCAATCTCACTGAATGTTTTTTTAAACATTATTCGTGATATTTTTCTATTTGGGACAGACATGATAATATCACATCCAAATTCATCAGAAAGATTTTCTAAATTTTTTCTTCCAGTTTCAGTCCAATCAATATTCCCAGAAGTTAATAAGATTGGGTTCATATCTAATTTTTCTTTGAGAATATATATCTGGAAATGGGAATCTTTTCCACCTGAGACTGCGATGGCACAATCATATCCATCACCATTTGAACCTCTATATTTATCACATAATTGTTCTAATTCAGTCCAACGTTCCTTCCAATCGATATTCTTTTGTTTTTCATAATTAATACATGCAAAACATGTACCATTATCATCAAATCTTATTCCTGGTCTAGTATCAGGCATTAAACATTTATTACAATATTTCAATAAAATAAAATTTAATTCGATATATATCAATATCACTACAGATGAATTTTGATAATGAATAACAATATTATTTAAAGAAAAGTTTTTGGAATAATTATGATCAGAATCTATACAAAATCTAGACATATTTCAAAAATTAATAGTTACCTTAATTCAATAAATTTAGATCATGAGATTTTTACAAAAGATGATATTATTCCAAATACATCCTTTGAATTAGGAGTTTCATACTGTTATCCAAAAAAAATTTCAAATGATTTACTAAGAATTCCAAAATTAGGATTTGTCAATTATCATCCTGGACCATTACCAGAGTATAAAGGCCCAAATGAATATGAAAATGCGATTAAAAATAAAGAAACACATTGGGGAGTTACTGTACATGATATGACTGATGAATATGATTCAGGTAAGATTAGAAAAATTTTAAAATTTGATCTCCATGAACCACCAAATTCAGTTGATGAACTAGGGTCAGTATCACATTATTTTCTTTTTAATTTATTTAAAGAAACAATTAATGATATAGTAAAAGAAAATATTTAAAAAAAATCAATACACAATTTGTTTTTGAATTAATTCATCGGTAAGAGGGATTTCTTCCAAAACTTTTACGATTTTTTTTGATGCAGTTCCGTTACCATAGATATAACCAGTTTTGATTCTTTGTTTATGTTTAGTATTAATGATTTTTTTTATCGTTGTGTAAATCATTTTAGAATTATCTTTCACATCTATAACATTATTTCCTTTTTCTCTATTTTTTTGTCGAATTCCAATATTTACAACAGGTATTTTGAAATAACTAGCTTCTATAATTCCACTACTAGAATTTCCTACTAAAACACCACAATTTTTGAGCAATCCAAGAAAATCCTTCCTGGGTAAATTTGGATATAAACTGATGAATGAAAAATCTTTGTCCGCTTTTTTAAGTGCTTGAAAAATTTCAAAGTTTCCAGCATCAGAATTAGGCAAAATGCAGATTGTTGGAATTTTTAATTTTTTTATTGCATTTAGTGTGTTATTAATCTGGTTTTTACTAGATTGTATTTGAGTTGTGACAGAATGTTGTAATAAGATAATTTCATTTCCATTAAGTTCAAGTTGATATTTTTCTTTTAATTCTTTTTTTGATGAAATATTCTGATTTTTTATTTCATCTACTCCAGGTGAGCCTGTAAAAAAGACATGTTTTGGATTCTCACCTAATTTGATGATTCTTTGTTTACTTTTTTTAGTTGCTGCAAAGTGTAAATTTGAAATTTTTGTGATTGCATGTCTGATATATTCATCAATACCAGCCATGGTCCTATCACCACCATGTATGTGAGCGTTGGGAATATTCATGTGTGACGCAGCTAATGCAGATGCAAATGCTTCATCTCTGTCTCCAAGTATGAGATTAATGTCTGGTTTTAACTTCTTAAAAATTTTAGAGAATTCTATAATTCCCTTTCCTAAGGAATTAGCCATACTGTATCCTGTGTTACCTTCAGGAATCATATTTATCTTAAAATGTATTTTAAAACCATCTCTAATTATTTCATTAATTGTGTAACCATATTTTTTTGATAAATGCATTCCAGAAACAACTAGATAAAGTTCTAATTTTTTACTTTTTGAAATTTTGTTAAGAAGTGGTTTAAGTAAGCCATATTCAGCTCGTGTACCAGTAATTACACAGATTTTACGTTTTATACTCATTCTAGTTTCATCCCAACGTCAGAAGAGGAAAATATTTCAACTGCATTTTTCTTCTCATTACCATCATAACTTACCACATCCAAAAAAACTGAACCGTTACAAGTTCCAATTTTTACTTTGTTATTTTCAATCATAATTTTTCCAGATTCTTGAACAGATGAATTATCTAGTGTTGACTTCCAAATAATCAGTTTTTTATTTTTAAAATATGTGAATGCACCAGGATATGGACGAGTCGTGGCTCGGATTAAATTATGAATTTCTTTAGCAGATTTTGACCAATCAATTTTACCATCTAATGGAGTTCGTTTAGGCCAATTTTCAATAAACATTTCTGGATTTTGTCTTTTACTAGTAATTTTCCCTGAGTCTAACAATGGAAGGATTTCTGATAACATATTTTTTCCAAGAGAAGTCATTTTTTCATAAAGAGATGATGCATCATCCATGTCCGTAATTTCAAACTGTTTTTGGATTATAATATCACCATTGTCAATGCCTTCTTGAATATAAAAAAATGTTAATGCACTTTTCTTTAATTCTTTAATAATACTCCATGGTATTGGAGCTCTTCCACGATATTTTGGTAATTCAGTTGGATGTGAACCTATCACACCAAGCTTTGGAATATCTATAATTTCTTTTTTTAACAATTGTGACCAACCCATGACCAATATTAAATCAGGATTGATTTTTTTTATTAAATCAATATTTTCTTTATCATTAATGTTATTCACTTGCTTATGAATAACACCATATTTTTTTGCAAGATTTACAAAATTAGCATAATCACTATAAAATTTCTTTTTTTCAGGAAGATAGCTGAATGATGCAGTAATTTTCCAATTTTTTTCCAGAATTGACTCTAAAACATCAAAACCAAACTTAACACCACTAATAAAAATAATTTTCATCATAAGATAGAGTAAAAATACTAATTATAGATAAGACTTGTCGATTAATTATTGGTGTTTGTAACTGCGGAAATTGGTGTCAATTGGGATGGCAATTTTGAATTGGTTGAGAAAATGATTATGAATTCAAAAAATGCAGGTTGTGATGCAGTAAAATTTCAAGCATTTGATGAGAAAATTGTTAAAGATCATCCAGAAAAAGAAAGATTACTTAAAACGAGTATCTCAAAAAGTAATATTGAACAGATTAACTCTATTGCAAAAAAAGTTGGAATTGAATGGTATTGTACACCAATGTATGATAAAGCAGTTGAGATTTTAGATCCATTTGTTAAACGATATAAAATTAGATATGGTGATAGTTTAGAATTACATGACGGAAAAAACTCTTCGTTAATCTCAAAAGTACTAGAAACAGGAAAAGAGATTATTATCAGTTCACAAAAAAGCCCAAAACATTTAGAGATATACAATAATGATAATATAAAATGGTTGTACGTTGTTCCAAAATATCCTTGTCAGATAGAAGAACTTGATTTTAGATATCTAAATGATTTTGATGGATATTCAAATCATTGTTTAGATTTTGTAGCACCAATAAGTGCAGTGATTTTAGGTGCAGAGATGATTGAAATACATGTTACATCAAATAAAAATAAAAATTTTGTAGATAATATGGTAAGTTTTGATGCTGAAGAAACAAATAGACTTGTTGACATGATTAGGCACTTTGAGAAATTGCAGAGATAACTTTCTAGTAAGATATTATTATTAGGTATTACGAAAATAATTATTGAAAATATTAGTATTAGCAGCACACCCAGATGATGAAGTTCTAGGAATGGGTGGGACAATAAAGAAGTTAGCTAATTTAAAAAACAAGATACATCTGTGTGTGGTTTCTGAAGGTGTATCTGCTCAGTATAGAGATAAGAAGATGATAAAAGTAAGAAAAGATGCATGTATCAACTCTGGTAAAATACTTGGAATATCGAGTTTTTCATTTCTTGGATTTCCTGATGCAAAATTAGATTCAATTCCTCAAGTAGAAATTAATGTGCAGATTGAAAAAATAGTTTCAGAATTTAAACCTGATATAGTATACACAGTTTCTGCAGGAGATAACAGCAAAGATCATGAAAAAGTTTTTGAAAGTACTATTGTATCATGCAGATCTTTTAAAACTAAAATCACAAAAGTGATATCTTATGAACTACCAGGTCCAAGAATCAACCCATTTGAACCAAATATTTATGAAGATATCACATCTGAAATTATTTTTAAAAATAAAGCATTCTCAAAATATGATTCAGAAATAGAAAAATATCCACACCCAAGATCTCGTGAGTCTATTGAAAGTATGGCAAAATATCGTGGCACACAAGCTGGAGTAAACTATGCAGAGAGTTTCCAATTAATCTATGAAATAAATAGTAAGAAAAAATTGTAGTGATTCATGAAACCAATTTGTCTTATTGCAGCCAGAAAGAATTCAAAAGGAGTTCCAAATAAAAATATAAAATTATTTTTAGGAAAGCCTCTAATTGCATATGCAATTACTGATGCCAAAAAATCAAAAATATTTCAAGATGTCATAATCTCAACTGATGATAAAAAAATTGCAAGAATTGCAAAGACTTATGGTGCAAATGTACCATTTATTCGACCAAAAAGATTAGCCCGAGACTCTACACCTATGAATTCAGTAATTTTACATTCAATCAAGGAATTGAAAAAGATTGGATATGAATTTGATATTTTAGTAAATAGAGATTGTACAGCCCCGTTTGTAAAAAATTCAGATGTAAGAGGCTCGATTAATCTTCTGAAGAAAAAAAGGTGTGATACTGTTGCCCCAGCATATAGAACTTGTCTAAATCCATACTTTAACATGATGGAAATTAATTCCAAAGGTTTTTTGGATTTTTCTAAAAAAACTAGTAGAAATATTGCATCCAGACAAAAAGCACCTACTGTTTACCAATTAACCAGTTTTCAAACAATTAATGTAAAACAATTTTTAAAATATCGTAGAATCTATATGCCAAAAGTTTTGCCGTATGAAATTTCTCAAGAAAATGGATTAATGATAGATACACCATATGAATTTAAAATTGCTGAGTGTTTAGCAAAAACGTATTTTAAAAAAACATTTTCATAAAGCTGTCCATCCACCATCAATCACTAAATTTCCACCAGTCATGTAGGAAGATGCATCAGAAATTAAGAATAATATGGCGCCATTATACTCATTTTCATTTGCCATTCTATTCAGTATAGTTCTTTCAGAATATTTTTTTACAAACTCCCGCGAATGATGTTTTCTATTCAATACTCCACCAGGAGTAAGTGTATTCACTCTAATGTTTTTTTTACGCCAATATGATGCTAAATATCTAGTAAGATTAACAATTCCAGCCTTAGAAGCAGCATAGGATGCAGATAAATTCAATCCACTTTTACCATAAATTCTTTGATCTGCACCTATTAGACCGTAATGCGATGCAATGTTTATTATAACACCTTTTTTTCTTTTCGCCATTACTTTTCCAAATTCTTGTGAGCATAAGAATACACCAGTAAGATTTACAGCCAAAGTTTTATTCCATAATTCCAAAGGAAATTCTTCAAATGATGTTACATATGATTTCGTTTGTTTTTTTGCAAAAGTAGAAGTAAATCCAGCATTATTGATTAATCCGTCAATTGTTCCAAATTCAGAAATAATTTTTGAAGAGACGTTTTTGATTTCTTCTTTGTTGGATATGTCAGCTAAGTAAGATTTACATTTAGTGTGATATTTTTTTACAATTTGTTTTTCCAACATTTTATTTTTTTTATCATCAAGATCAACTAGAATCATATTAGCCCCAGCAGCGCTTAAGAAATGTGAATATTGTGAACCCAATGTACCCGAGGCGCCGGTTAAGACTATGTTTTTATGTTTTACATCGAATATTTTTGGTATAACATTAGTTTTTTCCATATGAAAAATTTTTGATTATTAGTTAAAGAAGATATCTATACATTTTCTAATTCATATTATTACATGTACAAGTACTTTATCACATAACGCATATTTCTATTTATATAGAGGGGTTTTGACAAAAACGAGGAAGACCATTGAGAGTTTTAATAACAGGTGGTGCAGGATATCTAGGCTCAGTTCTTTCTAGAAAACTTCTTGCAAAAAAATACAAAGTTAGAGTAATGGACACGTTGTGGTATGGTAATGAGTCAATTCAAGAATTATTAAAAAACGAGAATTTTGAATTGGTTAAAGAAGATATTCGAAATTTAGTTCCTACAGTTAAAGCTATGATAGGAGTAGATGCAGTAATTCATCTTGCATCGATTGTAGGTATGCCTGCATCAAGTATAGAGCCAAGAACTAGCGAAGAAATCAATTATTTAGCTACAAAAAATATTTCTGAATTATGCCAATTACACGATATTGAGACATTTATTTTTGCTAGCACATGTTCGGTATACGGTTACCAACCAGGTAAAACTATTAATGAAAAATCCCGTGTAGATCCACTTGATTTTTATGCAAAACAAAAATATCTATCTGAACGAGCAATGGGCTGGTTAAATCGTTCGCCTACAATATATCGATTTGGTACATTATTTGGCTTATCGCCACGAATGCGATTTGATCTTGTGATAAACCTGTTTATTGCACAAGCACTTAAAGATGGAAAAATAACAGTTTTTGGTGGAAAACAGTACAGACCATTTTTGCATGTGTCTGATGCTGCTGATTCATTAATTTTTGGTATTGAAAAAAATTTGACAGGTACCTACAATGTGATTTCAGAAAATATGACAATGATGCAAGCAGCAGAAGAGATTAGTAAAATGATGGGTTGTGAAATTGAAATATCAGAAAATAATGATGATGATAGAAGTTATAATGTATCCGCAGATAAGATTAAGCAAGTTGGGTTTACTGCGTCTAAAACTCTGAAAGATGGTATAAACGAAATTAAAGATGCGTTTACAAATAAAATAATTAAGGATTTTAATGATGTAAAATACAATAATTATAAATTTTTGTATAGCTCAAAAGAAATACAAAAAGAAGTTTTCATTGAGGGAATATCAGGTTCTCTAGATATACCATAAGAAATAAATTTCTTCTAGGAATCTAATTCAAAAAATTCGTCTATTGCCATAATTATCAGTTCTTTTTCTTCATTAGTCATGCTTGGAAACATCGGTAAAGTGAGAATGCGTGAAGATATTTCTTCGGTAACGGGCAACATACCTTTTGTTGTGTTAAATTTTTTCATGTAAAATTTTGTTAAATGAATAGGTGAAAAATAAATCTTTGAAAAGATCCTTTTAGTTGTTAGAAATGAATGTAGGTTATCTCGCATTATTGTATCTTTAAGCTTTATCGTATACATTTGATAGATATGATCAGAACCGGATTTTGGAGAAGGGGTTTCAATTTCCTCATGTTTTGATATGTGAGATGATAGATAATTAGCATTTTTTTGTCTCATTCTAATAATTTTAGGTAATTTTGATAATTGTGCCAGCCCCAGCGCTGCAGAAATTGTTGGGACCCTCCAGTTATATCCAATATTTACATAATCAGATACATTCGGATTTTCAAAATAGTTTCCGTGATCAATTCTTCCGTGTGAACGAATTAGTTTTAATTTAGTATAGATCTCTTCAGAGTTAGTAACAACAGCTCCACCTTCGCCAGTAGTCATTACCTTGTTTCCTGTAAAACTAAATATTGCACAATCAGCTTGTGAACCGACCATTTTTCCATTAACTGACGAACCTAATCCTTCAGCAGCATCTTCTATCAAAGTAAGATTGTGTTTTTTTACAATTTCATTAATTCCTTCAATTTTACAAGATTGGCCCGCATAATCCATTGGCATTATAACCCTAGTTTTACTTGTAATTTTTTGTTCAAGCAAAGTTGGATCTAAGCCAAAATTTTCTTTTTCAATATCTGAAAAGATGGGGGTAGCGTTAACAAATAGTACAGAATTAGCTGTTGAAATAAATGAGAATGACGGAATTATAACTTGGTCGCCTACTCCGATCCCATAAGCTTGCAACGATGCATGCAATGCAGAAGTTCCAGAGTTTAGAGATACACAATATTTTGTACCCAAATACTCAGATAGAGCTTTTTCAAATTCTTCTATTTCAGGTCCTATAGCCCAATCTCTACCTCTACTGAGTACTTTGTTAACTAATTTAACATCTTCTTCATCGGTAAAAATTTTGTATAGAGGTATTTTCCATTCTGTCATAACAAACGTGACTAATATGAATTTAAAATGCTTGCTAGTGTTTCAGATACATTGACGGTGTTTGACAAATAACGATTCACGTGTTTTGTTGCATTTTTAATTAATGATAGATGGAAATCCTTATCAAAATACTCAATTTTACGTTCCATTATCATCATGTTTTCAAACAATATGAGATATATTCTAGTTTAAGATTTATTGATAGAAATAGTCAAATGCAAAAGATGTGGAAAATGATAAGATATGTTCAAGGGTAAAAAGATTTTGATTACTGGGGGAACCGGTTCATTAGGCACAGCACTGACGAAAAGACTGTTATCATTAGATGTTGAACAAATTCGTATTTTTAGTAGAAATGAGTTTAAACAAATTTCCATGGAATCGGAGATTAATGATGAACGATTACGATTCCTAATAGGAGATGTTAGAGATGCTAAAAGATTGATTAGGGCTACTGAAGAAATTGATATAGTATTTCATGCGGCAGCGTTAAAACATGTTCCAAAAGTAGAGTATAACCCATTCGAGGCTGTAAAGACGAATGTGGAAGGTTCGCAGAATGTTATAGAAGCATGTTTAGCAAATGATGTTGAAAGAGCGATATGTATTGGAACAGATAAAGCAGTTTCACCTCTAAACACATATGGTGCAACCAAACTTCTTATGGAAAAATTATTTGTTAATGCTCAACAATACTCAAATCCAAAAATTCATCCAACCAAATTTTTTGCAGTTAGATATGGTAATGTTTTCGCTAGTAGTGGATCAGTAATCCCACGATTTATTGAGCAAATAAAAAGACATGAAAATGTTACTATCACAGACATGGAGATGACCAGATTCAGTATTACAATGGAGCAAGCATTAGATTTTGTATTAAAAGCTACAGAGATAGGAAAAGGCACTGAGATATTTATTCCGAAGCTTAAATCATATTCTTTAGAACAGATTAAACATGTGTTATCAGAATTAGCAGAAATGAAAGGTGAAAAAATCATAGGTGTGAGGCCGGGAGAAAAATTGCATGAACTTCTAATTAATTCAGATGAAATGAGGTATGCGTGGGAATATGAAAATTTGTACATGATTCTTAATTGGCAATTTGACCAGGCATACTTGAATAAAAATTATTCAGGAATTAAGAAATTTGATAATGTAGGTGTCTATTCATCAAATAACACTGAACGATTAACCAACGATGAATTGAAAAATAACATTGTTAATTTAAAACTATTATAGTTATGACTAAGCCAAGTACAGATTATTTAAACAATAAAAATCACACTTTTGTAATTGCAGAAGCAGGCTCAAATTGGAGAACTAAAGATCTTAAATCAAGCATCAAACGTGCAAAAAAAATGATTTCTATTGCTGCAAAATCAGGAGCAGATGCAATAAAATTTCAAACATATTCTTCAGATAGAGTATATGTTCCAAAAGCTGGAAATAGCAATTATCTTACAAAATCTGGAATAAATAAATCGATTAATCAGATATTTGATGAATTTTCTATGCCTCATCATGTATTAGGTGTATTAAATAAATTTTGTAAAAAACAAAAAATTCGATTTATGTCTACACCATTTTCAGTAGATGATGCTAAGGCAGTCAATAAATTTGTAAAAATTCACAAAATTGCATCATATGAAATAAACCATGTACCGTTATTGAAATTCCTAGCTAGCACAAAAAAACCAATAATAATCTCTACGGGTGCAGCAACATATGAAAAAATTGATTTTGCAATAAAAATTTTAAAGAAACACGGGACAAAACAGATTTGTATATTACAATGTACTGCTGCATATCCCGCACCAATGGATTCATTAAATATAGCATCTATACCCAGACTGAGAGATAAATTTAAGATTCCAGTAGGGTTTTCGGACCATAGCATTGAACCTATTATTGCACCATTACTAGCAATTGGATATGGAGCTACAATTATTGAAAAACACTTCACGCTAAATAGAAAATTTTCAGGACCTGATCATGCTTTCGCATTAGAACCAAGTGAATTAGAAATGTTAGTAAATTCAGTCAGGAAAGCTGATACAGCAAAAGGAACAGGAAAAAAATCTGTGGAAAAAATTGAGAGAGAATTAAAAAAATTTGCTACTCGTTCAATTCAAGCAACAATGGAGATTCAAGTAGGAGATAGACTAGAATTAGATAAGAATATTGAGTTGTTACGTCCTGGAAAAAGAAGTAGAGGAGAAGATGCCATAAAGATAGATAAGATTAATGGAAAAGTTTCAAGAAGGAGAATTCATCGAGGAGATGGGATTAAAAGTAGTTACGTTTCAAATTAATCATGAGATAGTTTTGAAAGTGAAAAAAGTTTCCAGCATTTTCCATTTCTAAATATATAATCTCTAAAAGTTGCATCTAATTTAAAACCAGATTTTTGGAAGAATTTTTTTGATTTTTTATTAAATTCAAAAACTTCTGCTTCAATTCTATGAATTTTTAATCTTTCAAATCCGTATGTTAGAAGTAAATCCAAACTTTCAGTTCCAATACCATGAGAATGAAGTTCTGTTCTACCAATAATTATAGCGACTTTTGCATTTTTATTTTCTGAATCAATCTGTATCAGACCACATATTCCAATTGGAGTTTTTGTTTTATTAATAATAGTAAACATTTTCTTTTTCGCTTTAGGATCATTAAGTGATTCAAACCAAGAATTTTGATGTTCCATATTCAATAGAACAAATTGAGTGTTATTATTCCAAATTTCATGTGAATTTCTCCAATTTTTGAAAAATTCAAGATCACTTCGTTTTACTGATCTTAAAGTAATTTTTTCTCCTTTTAAAGAAACCATTTTTACGCAAATTTGTTTACAGTTGCAATAATTTTGTCTATATCAGTATCAGATAGATTTGGATGAATGGGGATTGTAACAATTTCTTTGGAGATTTTTTCAGTCACTGGAAGCTTAACAGATTTTTTATGATAGTATGACAAATTATGAATTGGTTTGTAATGAGTGCCAGTTTCAATTCCTTGTTCTAGAAGTTTTTTTCTGAAAATATTTCTATTTTTTACACAGATCCAATACAAATGGTATACACAGTTTTTAACAAGCGGAATTTTCCTTGATATGTCTAATTCTTTTTCATATATTTTTGCAATTTTTTTTCTTTTATTATTCATTTTTTTTAGTTTTTCAAGTTGGGATAAGCCAATTGTCGCAGATATTTCATTCATATAAAAATTCCAGCCGATTTTATCTACGTCATAATCAGTGCCTACTCTACTTGAAATACCACACCACCGCTTTGATTTTAAATCCAGTGCCATTTTTTTGTATTTTGGATGATTGATCGCAATTAAACCACCTGTTAACATTGCTAAATTTTTTATAGGATGGAAACTGAAACATACAAAATCTCCATGACATCCAATCATTTTTCCATTTAATTCAGATCCACAAGCATGTGCGGCATCTTCAATAATCATTAAGTTTGAACGAAGGCGTTTGAGTTTTCTTATATCTACAGGCATGCCACCAAAGTGAACTGGTATTATGCATTTAGTTTTCTTGGAAATTTTTTTCTTTACATCTTCAAGACTGATACACAACGTGTTAGGATCAATATCCGCAAAAACAGGTATCCCTCCATTATAAATAATTGCGTGTGCAGTGCTAACAAATGATAATGAGGGTAAAATCACTTCTTTTCCTTGAATGTTACAAAGTGATGCAGCTAGATGTAATGCTGCGGTCCCACTATTTACAGCAATACAAGCTTTTGAATTAGTAAATTGTTTAAATTTTGTTTCAAATTCATACACCTGTCCACTCCCATTACCTGACGCCCAAACACCACTCTTCAATGTTTGAATTGTTTTTTTTATTTCTTTTTTTTCAACTACAGGATCAAATAATTTTATATTTTTCATTTCATTTATCAGTTGATAATTTTGAATAGATGTATGAATTATGCCATTTTTTTTGTCTCCATAGTTTATCACGTAAAATTCCTTCTCTATGAAAGTTAAGAGACTCAAATAATTTTATATTTTCAGGAATCGTATCAAAGATTTCAACCCATAATCTGCGCATATTTAATTCTCCAAATCCATAATTAATTAATAGCGAGATTGTCTCTTTTGCTTCTTTTGTTTTTTGCCAGTTTTTTAGATAAAGTATTATTGAGATTTCACAATGACGATTTTTCCAGTCTATGTATGTTAAACCACAAACACCAACTAATTTTTTACGTTTGTCTGTTACACCAAACATAAGAAATTTTGGAGGGTTATCCTTATGGATTGTCTCAAACCAATGTTTCTGATTGATCATGTTAAGTAATCTATATTCACGCGTATGATTTCTGGTGATTTTATCATTTCTCCATTTTTTCAAAATTCCTAGATCATCAATTTCTAATGATCGTAAATTCACGTTTTTTCCTTCAAACACATAATAGAGCTAATAATTTTATAAAAAAACATTACGAGTGATTGTTAATTAGATAGACATTATATCGTCAAAATCGATAGGAAAGCTAAAAAATAAAACGCGATAGAATCTATTCATGAGTTATATTTTTTGTGCCTATAGAGAATATTCACAAAACGTCTATAAGAAATTAAAGAAAAAGTACAAGAATATCTTTTTGATCAAGAAAAAAGAAGATTTAACAATTTCAAAAATTCGTAAGATTAGACCAAAATACATATTTTTTCCAGATTGGTCATGGATTGTACCTAATGAAATTGTTAAACTAAATAATTGCATATGCTTACACGAGTCAAATTTACCAAAATTTCGTGGTGGAAGTCCAATTCAAAATCAAATAATAAAAGGTATAGAGAAGACTAAAACTACTGCGTTTCTTATGAATTCAAAATTGGATGCAGGAGATATTCTTTTGCAACAAGATTTATCATTGAAAGGAAGTCTTGGTGATGTTCTTTCAAGAATGGAAAAAAATGACTATGAGATTATATGCAAAATAATACAGGGAAAATTTAAAAGACGTAAACAAAGAGGTGTTCCAAGTTTTTATAAAAGACGAACTCCAGAACAAAGTGAGTTAATTAATTTGAATTATCCAAAATCATATATGTATAATTTTATTCGTATGTTAGCGGATCCATATCCAAACGCATTCATCAAAATTGGAAAAAGGAAAATCATTTTTAAATCAGCTAAATTTGATGGTAAAAATTTATCGATTCAAGGTGTAATTGAATGAATATTTTAATTCTTGCTGCACATCCAGATGATGAAGTTTTGGGAATGGGCGGAACAATTAAAAAATTTACAAAACAAAAACATAACGTAAAAATCATATTATTTGCAACAGGAATAATTTCTAGGAGATCTACAAATTATAAAAATTCTACACAGTATAAGGTGGATAAGAAAACTGATAAAAAAATGAAAGGGCAGGTCGATATGTTAAGAAATGAAGCAAAAGGTGCTGCAAAAATTTTAGGTGTAACAGATATTGAATTTCTTGATTTTCCTGACAATGAAATGGATTTGGTCTCAAATTTACAAATTACAAAAGAGATTGAAAGGATAATACAAAAATTCAGGCCTGACCAAGTGTTTACTCATTCAATATTTGATGTAAACGTTGATCATCGTTCATTATATCTTGCCACACTAGCAGCTACACGTCCAAAAAAAGGAACGAAAATCAAAAAAGTCTATGCGTTTGAAATTCCTTCATCAACAGAATGGTATTTTCCCACACAATTCTCACCAAACACATTTGTAGATATTTCTAATGAAATTAAAGCAAAGATTCAAGCCCTAAAGAAATACAAAAATGAATTAGAGGTTTTTCCTCATCCACGTTCAATAGATGCAATTAATTCCATATCAAAAAAATGGGGATCTGTATCAGGATTTAGGAATGCAGAGGCATTTTATTTAATTCGTGAGTTAAAAGATAAATGATGTTTTCTTCTTTTCCAGATTTAATTACTTGAATACTAATCTTCTTCCAAAGATGCCAAATATCCTTCATTTGGAATTATACTTGAATTAATTTTTGTCATCTCAGGATTACTGTCTAATAGTTCTATAACATCTTGAGTAATAATAGGTCTTTTTTTAATGCTTGAAACAATTTGCCTAACTAATAACAGATCCTCTTTTCGATCTACGGTATATCTATACTTAGATTGATCAGTTGTTTGGGTAAGATGACAGATTTTAAATTTTTCAGGATTATTATAGAAATATGGAGTTACATGTTCTCTCTCAGAATTTTTTTTTGCATATTTCCATGCAGTTTGTAAGGCAGAGAATGTAAATATTTCAATTTCAGTTCCATATGGAAAAGTTCTTTGAAGTGAATTTGTTAGATAGTCGCATTCTGCACTAGAATAATTATCAATGGCTCTATCAACAATATTTGGATCAATTAATGGATTATCCCCAGTTAATCTCATAATGTGTTTAAACGAAAAATGGTTTGCGCATTGATAATATCTATCTAAAACATCAAATGTGCTGCCTCTAAAGCAATTTATTTTTAGGTTTTCAAGATGGTTGTAGAGAATATCATCTTCTTGGTTATCTGGGATCGCGATAACTAATTCGTTAATTTTTGTATTTTCAAGTTGTTTAATTATAAAGTCTATAATTTTTTGCGAGTCATCTATTTCAAGTAACACCTTTCCAGGTAATCTTTTTGAGCTCATGCGAGCTTGTAAAATACAATTTATTTCCAAATCGGAATTACCTGAACGAGAAATCATTTTTTCCATTTTGACCAATCATAATCATCAAAAGAAATATTTTTCATTTCATCATCATTTGGTCTCCAAGCGATATCAGCTAAAGCCAATACTCTAGATATGCCATCGTCAATGTTAATATGCGCAGAAGCAGTATTTTTTGGAACATGAATCATCAATGCATTTTCTGCGCTTGATTCGATTTCTGTATAGGTGTTATCTGAATTTTTTATGATAAATATCACCTTTCCATGAACACACACAAAATAGCTATTTCGTTTCGTATGAATGTGAGGTCCTTTGATTTCATTTGGATTAACAGAGCTGACGTATACCATCTTAGGCTCATGTTTGATAATTTTGTCCCAATCTCTCCAAACTACAGTTAGAGAGCCATTAACATGTCCATCATGAATATGTTTAGTAGGGTGCTGTTCCAGATTAATGATTATATCATTTTTCTCCAATAAATAATCTGAGTAGATTTTAATGAATAAAAGTTTGGATCCAATGTATCTGATAAATATGAGAAGTTGATCTAACGTTTTATTAATATTGATAAATTTATTGCAACATGAGGTTACTTGTTACTGGCGGTTTAGGATTTATCGGAAGTAATTTTATTATAAAAATACTAAAAGAAACCAATGATTTTGAAATTGTTAATGTAGATGCAGAGTTATTTGGTTCCAACCAACAAAATTTAGAAGGGATAAAAGATTCAGATAGATACGAGTTTGTCAAAGGCAATATAACTAACAAAAATCTGATGACCGAACTAATCTCAAAATGTGATTCAGTTGTAAATTTTGCAGCAGAATCATTTGTTGACAGAAGTATTAATGACGCAAATCCGTTTTTAGTATCAAACATAAGAGGTGCATTTACACTTATGGATATTGCCACAAAACAGAAAAAGCGTATGGTTCAGATATCAACAGATGAAGTTTTTGGAAGTTTAGAATCAACTACTGCAACCGAGGAATCAAAATTTAATCCATCAAGCCCATATGCTGCAACAAAAGCTGCGGCAGAATTATTGGCAAATTCTTACACTAAAACTTATGATTCTGACGTTATAATTACACGATCCACTAATAATTATGGACCAAGACAATTTGCGGAAAAATTAATACCAAAAACTATCATTTTAGCAATACAAAACAAAAAGATTCCAATTTACGGTAATGGCAAAAATATTAGAGATTGGATATATGTAGATGATCATTGTGAAGCTGCTTTATTATGTCTTTTAAAAGGAAAATCTGGACTGTCTTACAATATTTCGTCTAACAATGAAATTGATAATCTAACTATTGTTACAAAGATCCTTGAAATTATGAATAAACCAAATGATCTAATTGAATTTGTTGAGGATAGACCGGGTCATGATTTAAGATACAGTATGGATTCAAGTAAAATCAATAAAGAACTTGAATGGAAAACTAATACAAATTTTGAGCAAGGTTTAGAAAAAACAATCGACTGGTATACCCAACATGAAGAATACTGGAAAAATCTACCATCTGAAATATTTGA
>Ga0066855_10000068_pt1 | contig 19573 bp, 19 predicted proteins | sample ETNtaG_14_FD_65604 | JGI IMG/M metagenome (GOLD analysis project Ga0066855, IMG submission 65604) | Marine microbial and viral communities from oxygen minimum zone, Eastern Pacific Ocean - ETNP201406SV73 | ecosystem: Environmental > Aquatic > Marine > Oceanic | place: Pacific Ocean: Eastern...
ACCTCTTCATGGTGAGAATTACCACCAAGTTCTTCCTGAATTTGCTTTAACTGCTGATTCAAAAAATACTCACGCTGTTGCTCATCTATGTCTACACGAACCTTATTCTGGATCTCGTTCTTCATCTGGATCATATTGATCTCATGATTCAGATGAATTAAAGATGTTTTTGTTCGTTCTTCCAGATTTGGCTGCTCTAATAACTTTTGCTTTTCCTTAACATCGATATTCATATTTGAAGCCACAAAGTTTACTAAGAAAGAGTCACTTTCAATATTTTTAATGGCAAAAGAAGCTTCAGAAGGAATATTAGGAGAATCCTTAATAATCTGGAGAGCAACATCTTTTACGCTATCCACTAAAGCAGCAAATTCTTTATCACCTTTGGGTGGTTTTGTTTCATGGAATGAAGACACCATTGCCTTAAAATAAGGGTCTTCTTGTGTAAACTCCTGAATATCAAAACGCTTTTGCCCCTGAATAATCACCGTAGTATTACCATCGGGCATACGGAAGATCCGCAAAATTTTAGCTACCGTTCCTGTAATATTCAAATCCTCTATTTTAGGATCTTCTACTTTAGCATCTTTTTGCGCTACAACACCAATAATTTTATTGCCGTCGTTTGCCTCCTTAATTAACTTGATCGACTTATCGCGACCCACAGTAATTGGAATCACCACACCCGGAAAAAGAACTGTATTTCTTAATGGTAAAACCGCCAAAGCATCAGGCATCGCCTCTGCATTCAGGCGTTCCTCATCTTCTTCAGTCATTAAAGGAATCAATTCTGCTTCCTGATCAATAACACTGGAAAGTGAAAGGTGATCTAATATCTTAATCTTTGTATCCATAATTCCTCGATAAACCGTTGCTCTTTTTCTTAAAGAATAAAACTATTTTGGCTAACAAAGGGCAAGTCTTATGCCAAAAATAAAAACTGACAAAAGGGCTGATTTATTCTCTTAACGACGATAATCTTCAGACAATTCGAAGACTTTTGTCAGTATCGCTCTTTCTTTGTCATTAAAAACTAAATTTCGTCGCTCCATCACTTTCTCAGCAACCTCAAAAACTTTCGTTGTTTGATAAGTTGATTGTCCCTGAGGACCTCCCCAGGAAAATGACGGAATAAAATTACGGGGAAATCCGGCTCCAAAAATATTGGCACTTACGCCAACAACAGTACCGGTATTAAACATGGTATTGATTCCACATTTAGAATGGTCTCCCATGATCAAACCACAAAACTGTAATCCGGTATGCGCAAAACGACCTGTGGCGTAATTCCATAAACGAACATCAGCATAATTATTTTTTAGATTGGAGTTATTCGAATCAGCACCAATATTACACCACGCTCCTAAAACTGAATTTCCAAGAAAACCATCATGACCCTTATTTGAATAACCAAAGATAACCACATTATTCAACTCTCCACCAACTTTAGAATGAGGACCTACTGTAGTTGGACCATAAATCTTAGCTCCTAATTTCGTTTGTGAAGCTTCGCATAAGGCAAAAGGCCCTCTTATGATAGAACCTTCCATTACCTCAGCATCTTTCGCTATGTAAACCGGCCCTGTAGTTGCATTAATAATCGCACAATTCACCTCCGCACCTTCCTCAATAAAAAGATTCTCTTCACCTAAAATATTGTTGCTGGCATTTGCTTTTTGAGAAACCCTGCCTTTCGTAATTAATTCAAAATCAGCCTCCAGCTCTACTCCATTCTTACTGAAAATGTCCCACAAATTCCGGACATGAGTAAAAGCCACATCGGTGTAAGATTTTTGACAATTAACAGACTCTTGAAAATCCCCTGAACGGAAAGCAACAATATTTTCCTGCGCGTCAAACAAACTCTCATTTGTCTCCAGAGATAAGACATCTTTTATCAAATCATCATTCGGACAAACTGAAGCATTAATCCATAATTGATCTTCCTTAATATCTGACGGATATTTATCTTGAAGGTATTCCTCCGTAACATACCCACCAAACACAGCTTCCTTGGGCATTCTTTTAAACCACTTTTCTGCAATGGTAAGAATTCCAATTCTAAATTCAGCAACAGGCCTGGTGTAGGCTAAAGGCAAAAGATCTACCCTGTTTTCATCGTCGAATAATAGATATCTCATAGTCTGAAAAGTTAAAGATTAAAAATTGAAAATTGAAAATTAAAGATTAAAATTAACGCATCACCCAGCAGTCAGCTATCAGTTTTAACTTTTAATCTTTAACTTTTAACTTTCATCACTGGTCAGTAAACAAAAAAAGAGCTCTGTAAACAGAGCTCCTTGTGCTATTATTGTGAGGGCAAGTAAATTCTTACTTAGAAAACTTTGCGTAACGATTCTTAAATTTATCAATACGTCCCGCAGTATCTACCAGCTTCATCTTACCTGTGTAAAAAGGGTGAGATGTATTTGTGATTTCACGCTTTATTAACGGATATTCAGCACCATCAATAGTGATCGTTTCTTTAGTATCAGTACAAGATCTAGTAATGAAAGTATCGCCGTTAGACATGTCTTTCACTGCAACTAATCTGTAAGTTTCTGGATGTATTCCCGTTTTCATCTTAAATTCTCTCTTTATTTTCGACTGCAAATATAATCAATTTCACAAAAATCAAAAAACCTAATCGCTTTTTTTCAAAATAATTTTCCTTTCAATTCGTTTTCTATCTTTACCGGGCAAAGAAATCACTATGAAAGTACTTTTTAAAACATCTCTACTCATATTAATATTACTATCGGCTTGCCGTAAACCCGATACTTATTTTCAAGGGACTGCAAGCCTCCGTTTCTCTGTAGATACACTCGTTTTTGATACCGTCTTCACTACAGTTGGAAGCGTCACCAAACGCATAAAAGTGTACAACGATCTGGAAGAAGATCTGCAAATTGATGAAATTAAACTGGCCGGTACCGGAAACACCCCTTACAGATTAAATATTGACGGACTTCAAAGTGATGTAGCGAAAGATGTTATTCTGCGTTCGCACGACAGCCTTCATATTTTTGTCGAAACGACCATAGATCCAAATAATACGAACGACCCACTCATTCATACCGATTCCATTACATTTCTCACAAATGGAAATCTTCAAGATGTAGACCTGGTTGCCTGGGGACAAGATGCTCACTTTTATTACGGCAATTCATTCTTCGTTTTTGATAGTGAAGACCCGGAAGTTCCTAACGACACCCTATTCTTTTACAGCATTACCGAAGCCACCACTTGGACAAATGACAAACCACATGTGATCTACGGAAATGTGATCGTTCACGAAGGCGGAACTTTAGACATACTTGCCGGAAGTCAGGTACACTTACATCACAATGCAAATATCATCGTAATGGAATCATCGAGTTTGAAAATTCTTGGCGATGTTGCTAATCCGATACTCATAGCCAGCGATCGATTAGATGAATACTACAGAGATCTGCCCGGACAATGGGGTAGAATTTGGCTTACCGGAGGAAGCTCAGATAATCACATTCAAAATGCAACCATAAAAAATGGTACCATTGGCTTACATGTAGATACGGTAGCTAATAGCTTTGAACCCACATTAAGATTAGAAAATACGATCGTTGCAAATCATAGTAGTTACGGTATTCTTGCTTATTCCAGTAGAATTGAAGCCTCAAATTGTCAAATTAATGACAATGGAGCTCACGACCTGTTTTTATTTGCCGGAGGGGACTATCGTTTTAGCCATTGTACTTTTGCCAATTATGGTTCAGGACACCAAGCACCTTCCATTCGTATGAGTAATTATTACGAAGACGCTAACGAAAATGAACAATTACGACCGATGGAACGTGCCGATTTTGAAAACTGTATCATCTATGGTAGAATTGAAAGTGAACTAGGAATTGAAGAAACTGAGAATACTACTTTCAACTACAAGTTCAACAATTGCTTGATGAAGCTTAAAGAATCCGACTATGAGCTTTCAAATAGTACGCATTTCACAAATAATATTTACAACGAAGAACCGGAATTCATTCAAACCATGGATGCCTACGAATACAATTATGAATTAGACACGCTCTCGCCTGCTCAAAATTCTGCTGCAGTAAACATTGCGCTTCAGTTTCCTTATGACCTCCTTGGAAACTCCAGACTCAGTGACAACGGCCCGGACATCGGCGCTTACGAGAGGATTGAGTAGTAGGTACAAGGTATTAGGTGCAAAGTATTAGGTATTAGGAATGGAGAGCTGCCAACTGAAAACGCTACCCAAGCGCTACATCTAAAACCATCATCACTACAAATCCTAAGATGAAACCTATGGTAGATGTATCTGTGTATTTGTCCTGCTGCGTTTCGGGGACAACCTCTTCAATAACCACATAGATCATAGCCCCTGCCGCGAATGCCAAAGCATAAGGTAAAATTGGTAGCGCATAGATCACCATAACCGCACCGAAAACAGCAGCAATAGGCTCAACTACTGCAGAGAGTTGTCCAAACCAGAAACTACGCAATCTGCTTACCCCCTGACGACGCAATGGCATAGCCACCGCAATCCCTTCCGGGAAATTCTGCAAACCAATACCAATTGCCAATACTACCGCACCTCCGATATCTGCACCGGGCATACCGTGAGCAACAGCTCCAAACAAAACCCCAACCGCTAAACCTTCAGGAATATTATGTAGTGTAATCGCCAAAACCAATAAAGTAGTTCTTTGCCAATCGGTCTTTACCCCTTCAGCACGCGAACGATCAAAATTAATGTGTAGGTGAGGCATAAACTTATCCAGACCATAAAGGAAAAATGCACCCATCAAAAATCCTACAGCAGCAGGAAGCCACACCGGTAAATCCGGAGCTACATCCGGAGTCATTTCTATGGCTGGTGCAAGTAGCGACCAATACGAAGCTGCGATCATTACCCCACCGGTAAACCCTAACAAACCATCCAGCAACTGCCTTCTAAGCGTCTTTACAAAAAAGACCAGAGAAGCTCCTAAAGCTGTTAAAAACCAGGTAAACAACGTTGCCAATAAAGCTCCTAAAACCGGATCGATCCCTTTAAAAAAGGAAATAATACTTTCCATCATAACACACTAATTAATATGTTTTCAGCTACTTCAACACTAATATGTCTTTGCACATCGTCAATTTTGATGTCAATAGAATCATCGAAATCATTGACTTCCAAAATTTCAACTTGTGTTCCTATGGAAATATTAAGCTTATCTAAATAGTTCAAAAAACCGGGCTCATCCAGCTCTACAGCAACTACCTTAACCTTTGATTTCGATTGTACCTCACTTAAAGGAATCGCAGTTGTTTTCGGAAACTCACCTTTGGCATTTGGTATCGGATCGCCATGTGGATCATAATTCGGATAACATAAAAACGCATCCAGTTTATTTACCAGCTCTGAAGACCGAACATGCTCCAACTGCTCGGCAATATCATGTACTTCATCCCATTTAAAATTGAGACGATTCACTAAAAACAATTCCCAAAGTCGATGCTTACGAATAATATGAACCGCCAGATCACGCCCTTCATTCGTTAAAGAGACTCCCTGATACTTTACATAGTTTATCAGATTCTTCTCCGAAAGCTTTTTCACCATATCAGAAACTGAAGAGGCCTTCGTTTCCAACTCCTCTGCAATGGCATTGGTAGAAACCAGCTCCTTCTCATTTCCCGACAACTTAAATATTGCCTTTAGATAATTTTCTTCGGTTTGCGTAGGCATGACAAATTATTTACACAAGCAAAAATAGTATTTTAAATTTAATTAATATAATTTTTAGACTTATCTAAATTAATATTTACATTTGCAAAAATCACCCAAGAATCATGCTGAAAAAAATCGCACTACTTCTATTCGTAACAGCAACCCAACTTGCTTACGCACAAATCTTTATCGAAGGAATTGTTCGAGACCATACAGACGTCATACCCTTTGCTAATATTAAGCTGAAAAACACAAGTATTGGAACATCTTCTAATGCTGAAGGGTATTTCAAATTACCAGTTTCTTCAAAAGGAAAGTATACTGTAGAAGTAACTGCCATGGGGTATCACAAATTCAAAAAAAATATTAGCCTTGGCAAAGGAGAACAATTAAAGCTACACCCAGTACTGACAGAAACAAGCTATGCCATAGATCAAGTCGTTGTAACAGGAACACTAAAAGAATCCTATGTAAAAGTATCGCCGGTAAAGGTGGAAGTCATCACCTCAGCTTTCTTAAGAAAAACACCCACAAACAACATCATGGAAATTATTGAATCCGTAAATGGAGTTCAAAAACAAATTAATTGTGGTGTTTGTGGTACCTCAGACATACATATCAACGGAATGGAGGGGCCATACTCTTTAATTTTAATTGATGGAATGCCCATTATGAGTTCCCTATCTACCGTGTATGGCTTAAATGGCATCCCTACTTCACTCATAAAACAAATAGAGATCATAAAAGGCCCCAGCTCCACGCTTTATGGCACGGAAGCAGTTGCCGGAGTCATCAACATCATCACCAACAAACCGGCAGATATTTCAAAACTTGAAATAGAAAGCTATTTAAGTTCTCATCAGGAAAAAAACATCGATATTTCATGGGCTCCGAAATGGAAAAAAGCCGACATGTTATTTAGTGCAAACTTATTCCATATGGATCATTTTATGGATGAAAATGGAGATGATTTTGCAGATGAAGTGCTAAGCAAACGTGCTTCATTATTTAACAAATGGAGTTTTAAAAGAAAAAGCAATAAAGCATTTAACCTAACCGGTAAATATTATCTGGAAGACCGTTTTGGAGGACTCGAAAATTGGACGAAAGAGCACAGAGGTTCTGACTCGATCTATGGTGAGTCTATCTACACAGACAGATGGGAGTTGAGCTCTCACTACGAACTAAACTGTAAAGAAAACATTGTAGTACAATCCTCTTTTAACTACCACCATCAAGATAGTTATTACGGAGATTCAAATTATGAAGCCGTACAAAACACTTTTTTCAATCAAATCTTATGGTACAAAAACATCGGATTACGTCATCAATTAATATCGGGCTTAGCCTACAAATACGATAGTTACGATGATAACACTCCTGCTACAGAAATGATTGAACAAACACACACCCCGGGAGTTTTTGTTCAGGATGAAATGGATGTTTCTGACCAATGGAAAATTTTAGCAGGTTTACGATGGGATCAACACCAGGAACACGGAGCTATTTTCGCACCACGCCTTAACCTTAAATGGGCACCAACGGAACGTACTTCTCTGCGATGGAATGCCGGAACCGGTTTTAGAGTAGTACACTTATTTACCGAAGATCACGCAGCACTTACGGGTGCACGAGATGTGGTTGTTGCTGAAACACTAGAACCTGAAGAGTCGATGAACATTAACTTTAATTTTCATCATTGGTTTGAGAAAAATGGTCATAATACAAGTTTAGATTTTGATTTATTCTTTACGCATTTTAGCAATAAAATTGTACCGGATTACGATACAGACCCAAGCAAAATTTTCTACGGCAACTTAGAAGGTTACTCAATTTCCAGAGGAGCTTCTTTCCAAATAGATCATAGCTTTAGCATCCCTCTAAATCTTTCTTTTGGAGGAACCTTTCTTGATGTTTACTCTGTAAATGGAACTGAAAAAGAAAACGAATTGTTTGCTCCAAAATTTTCAGGTGTATTCTCCGTAGGTTACGAATGGCCAATGCAAAGGATAAAATTAGATTACACCGGGCGTTTAACAGGACCGATGTACTTACCTACCTATGCAGAAGAATTTTCGAAAGCCGAAATTTCTCCCTGGTACACAGTACAGCATGTAAAAGTTGAAAAAACATTCAACAACAAAATGAGTGCGTATGTGGGAGTTAGAAACTTATTTGACTACACACAAGGTAGTCCTCTGATTGATCCGGGGGCAGGTGAAAACACTGAAACAGGTGAAACCTGGAAAGCCGGATTTAGTCCGAATTTTGATACAACCTACGTTTACGGCCCTACACGAGGCAGGAGGTTTATCCTGGGAATCAGGTGGAAATTGTAACATTCTTTCTTCAGAGCCTCCCGTAGAAATGCAGGAGGCTTTTTATTTCCTGAAATCAGTATCTTTGATGCATGCCTAAACACCCACAAATCCAGGAATTTTTAAATCTATTAAAGGATCTTTTCCAAAAAGAAAACTTTACCAAACTAAGCCTGAGTAAAGTCTTTAAAGCGAAAAACGATCTAAATAATATTTTCATCGTTCCCGTAAAATTAAGATCTGAACAAAAATTATCCTTTACCTATCGATACAAAACGAAGGATCAGGTAAAAAATTATTCCATTGATGAGGCTCTTGAAATCCTGAAAGAATTGTTGGGAGAATCTTTCTTACAGGCACTTTTAATCAGTACCGATACCGAATATCAATTATTGGTAAATAAAAAGGGGAAAGCTAAACTTATCACAAATAAAACTCAAACACATCAAAAATCTTTAAGTCATAACAAAGAGAAGAACTACCTGATAAAAAGTGAAAACAATATTTACCTCCAAAAACTAGGAATCTGTGATGCTAGTGGAAGAGTAAAAGACAAACAACAAGATAAATACAGGCAGATCAATCGTTATGTAGAATTGATGAGTCATTGGTTTGAAAAAATTGACCGCTCCAAAAAACTACAAATTGTAGATATGGGCTCAGGAAAAGGTTATCTTACTTTTGCTCTTTATGACTACCTTCACAATCAACTGAATCTTGATGTTTCTGTTACCGGAGTTGAACTGCGAGAAAATTTAGTGACTTTATGCAATGATATCGGTAAGGAATGTGGGTTTAAAGATCTTCAATTCATTACGAAAGATATCAACGATTTTACTTCTGAGGAAATAGATATCATTATTGCCCTTCATGCATGTGATACTGCAACAGACCTAGCCATTTACAAAGGCATTAAAGCAGATGCTCAACTTATTGTTTGTGCTCCCTGTTGTCATAAACAAGTTCGCAAAGACATGGGTTCTAAATCTGACTTTAGTGCCATTACAAAACATGGAATCTTTGAAGAACGTCAGGCAGAAATGCTAACCGATGCTATTCGTTCTCTATTGATGGAACGCGAAGGGTACAAAACAAAAGCTTTTGAATTCATCTCAAATGAACATACCCGTAAGAATGTCATGTTAGTAGGTCGAAAAACAGATGCTAACAAAAACAAAGCTGAAATAAATGGTGAGATTAAGCACCTGAAAACATCCTTTGAAATTCAAAGACAAGAATTGGAAGATCTATTAAACCAATCTTAAATAAATTTCTCTGCAAATCCAGGCATCGGTAGCTGCATATGTAATTTGAGCTTTAGTTAATTCTGCCGACTCCCAATTAGACACCTGTTGTCGCTTAGAAATACGGATTCCTAAAACCAAAGCAGATAATTTCTTAGCTCCAATACTTTCGAATCCTAACTTGGGAGCCAAAACATTTAGATCTATCACACTTTTTTCATCAAAAGCCTGAAGTTTTTTCAAATCTTTCAAGTCATCTCGAACTGCTATTCCAACTTTGATAATATCTTCATTGGAAAATATAGAAGCTAATTCCTTGCTCATGGCAACCAATTTCAAACGAATGATGTAAACTTTCTTATCGGTAGCTATCTGCAAGAGTGCGACAGAATTTATTTGCCCCTTTGTAAAAGAAGGTTTTGTTTCTGTATCAATACCAATAATAGTACATTCAAGAATTTCTGCACAGGCTTTTGCCAAAGCACTTTTTGTCTCTACAAGCACTATTTCACCTGAATATTTATCAAGTTCAAGAGTACTGATTTCCTCTTTAGTAATAATCTTTCTATATTTTAAAGCCTTATTCATGAATTCGTTTTGGAGACACATCTCCTGTTTTATTTAACTTATTAAACTCTTCAACAGATCTCAATTCTTTCAATTCAGGTTTTCCAGCATCAACCCAGGCAGAATACCAAAAAGACCCTATTGCGAAAATTGCACGCTGCATTCTTCTTTCAACCATTCCATCTAACAAAGAATGATAATCAGACACAAACGCATAGGCATACTGATGTCCAATTTTACCATTTTTAGACTTGAACCTGTATTTACCATCTTTACTATAATCTTCAGTAAGTTTTCTTTCTAAAGTTAAGGTTGAATCTACAAGAGCAAAACTCTCTTTTATCAAGCCCTACGAAAAACCCAATGGATCGGGCAAATATACAGATTTTCCAACATAATAATCATAATCGCCTGAAAACGATTTAGGTATACTAGTCTCCCACAAAGAATGTATTCCTCGCTGATTCGTAAACTGACCATTGTAGTTAAACGTCGTATGCAAAGGAACACAAGCATCAGCAACATAATGACCTAAATCTGCAGCGTGTTTTATGACATTTTCCACACATCCACTATCCATAGCCGACACTAAATTCTTATACTCCCAATAAATTGCCCAAGGCAATATACCTCTACTGATAAGGGTATCTTCAGAATATTTTTCTTTTGCTTTAAACCAATGGTATGGAACCGAGTCAAATGGACTTACACCATACAGATCAACATCTATGTAATGCTTACATGCTTCTGTAGAATCTGAGTAACGCCTTTTATCAGCAAGCACCGAACGTTCTTCTATTTCGTTAATATGATTAAGAAAAAAGGAGTTCATTTCTGAAGGTAATACATACACAGCATTCTTGTTTATTGTTCTATGAGCATGAAAACCCCAAGAACAAAAGAATAAAATGACTACGATTAAAAAACTATATCTAATAAATTTTAACATTCATCTTCAACAACCAAAACATTACCTTTTAATATAGGTGTTTTATTAGTTTGATTGGCTTTTAAACAAAAATGAACATCTGAATCAATGTTCAATTTAGCCAATCTATTACGATGAGAAGAGTTCTTTAAGAATCCAAATAAATCATCTTTCGCTCTATCCCAAAGAACTTGTGATGCCTGAGTTGCATCGCAAGAATTATCATATAAATTTGTATCAAGTAATTGCTCTACCAATGCTCCCGCAAAAAGCGTATCTTCAAGATTAAATTTATCTTTCCAACCGGCACAAAATATAATTACGTCTCTATCCTGTTTAATCAACCATTTAGCGATTGCGTCCAAATTCAAAAATGAACCAACAACAACATCGTGATCTTTTTTGGCAATGTTTATAGATTTTGTTCCATTGGTAGTTGTCATGACAACGGTTCTTCCTTTTACATCCATATCTAGATAGACTTGTGGAGAATTACCAAAATCAAAACTCTTTACAGCTTTACCATTTCGCTCTGCCACCAAAATATAATCTCTACCACCATTACGATATTCCAATGCTTCCTCAACGGTGCTTACAGGAATCAATTTTTCGACACCTTTTTCAAAAGCTATGCACATGGAAGAAGTTGCTCTAAGTACATCTACTACTACCACAATACTCTTTTTGTCTGCATAAAGACCAAAAAGCTTAGGTGTCATACAAACCTGAATATTTCTTTTCGCCATATTATTATTATCCTTTATAAAATGGTAGTGAAACCACTTTTGCTTTTAATTGTTTTTTCCGAACCGAAATATAAATCTCAGTACCCTCTTCTTTCATAGCTACAGGAACATAAGCTAAACCAATTGCTTTCTTTAAACTGGGAGACATCGTACCCGAAGTAACAACACCAATCTTTTCTCCCTGCCCATTCAAGACATCATAACCATGACGAGGGACTCCCCGGTCTACAAGTTCAAAACCAACTAAACGTCGCTTTATCCCTATTTCCTTTTGTTTCTTTAAGAAGTCTGAATCTACAAAATTATTCGTAAACTTAGTAATCCATCCTAGCCCGGCTTCTAAAGGCGAAGTCGAATCATCAATATCGTTCCCATACAAACAAAAACCCATTTCCAAACGAAGTGTATCACGAGCAGCCAATCCTACAGGTAAGATATTATATTCCTTTCCTGACTCAAAAACTGCATTCCAAATATCTTCAGCGTCTTCATTTTTGAAATAAATCTCAAAACCTCCAGCTCCTGTATAGCCAGTAGTGGAAATCAGAACATTCTCTTTGCCGGCAAAAGTTCCTTTTTGAAATGTATAATACTTCATATCAGAAATATTCATGTCAGTAAGACTTTCAAGTGCTAAGGCAGCTTTTGGTCCCTGAACAGCCAATAGTGATGTTTTATCAGAAATGTTTTCCATCTCTACATCATCCGTATTGTGCATCGATATCCAATCCCAATCCTTTTTGATATTTGAAGCATTCACAACAAGTAAATACGTTTTCTCATCCATTCTGTAGACCAACAAGTCATCTACAATTCCTCCTTTACCGTTTGGCAAGCAAGAATATTGAACCTTCCCGTCAACAAGTTTTGAAACATCGTTTGAGGTAAGCTTTTGTACCAATTCGAAAGCAGCCTCACCACGAATAATAAACTCTCCCATATGAGAAACATCAAAAACTCCCACATGCTCGCGAACATTAATATGTTCGATGGTTACACCTTCATACTGAACAGGCATGTTATATCCTGCAAAAGGGACCATCTTTGCTTCAAGAGCTTTATGTACATGGCTTAATGCTGTGTTTCTATTTTCCATAAAAAATTCTTAGGGCGTAAAAATAAACGATATTTAAAATATAAATAACTAATTTCTTATTTATTAATGGTTCTTTTTATCATTGGAGCGGATGTAATAATACTTACAACAACGAGTACTACAATTGCTACAAAAACTTCCTCGTTAATAAGCCCTACAGACATAGCCAGAGATCCCAAAATGATTTCCAAAACACCATGAGTATTCATCGATACACCAACGGTCCAGGCATCTTTTTTAGATAAACCTCCTAATCCGGCTCCAATACGTGCTCCTAATATTTTACTGGAATACGCTAAAACCAACAAAATCGCTATTAATGAAAAATTAAAATTCTCAACAAAATTCACGTATAAACCAATAGACACAAAGAAAATTGGAGCAAAAACATTTGTTATAAACTGATGAATTATTTCACGAGTTCTATCTCTTAAGTTCGCGGACTCACCAAAGGCTATCCCCACAATAAAGGCTCCAAGAATTGAATGTATCCCAATAGATTCTGTAAAGGCTGCTCCAAGAAAACACAATCCAAATGAAAGTGCTAAAACTCCACCCGGCCAGGCAAACTTTGTTTGTACCCAAGGCAAGCTCTTATCTATCAATCGTGTACCAATGGTTAACATAAATCCGCCAAACAAAATAATTGAGACTAAAGTGTATGTAAGATCGACCCCACTTGAACCACCTTCTATAACGCTTAATAAAACAGAAAATATTAACCAACCTAATAAATCAATTAACATTGCTGAAGCTATAATGGTCATACCAATGCGAGTTTTGAAAAGCTTCATATCTATCAAAATTCTCGCAATTACAGGTAATGCTGTTATCGAAAGTACTACGCCAATAAAAAAACCTACTAAACCTACATCTCCATCAGTTGCCATAAATAGATCCGGCAGAAATTGAACGCCTAAATAACCGACTGCTATAGGTATTAACATAGAAAAAAATGTAGTAGACAAAGCTACTTTTCCTTGTTCAATAACTAAAGGTAATTGCACTTCCATACCGGCAACAAAAAGCAACATAATAACAGAAATATTAATCATTGAATCCATAGCATATTGAACAGGAATCGTAGATGTAAACTCCGGATGTGCTATAAATGGAAATAAATACTCAAAACTTTCGGGCCAGAAAAACCCTAAAACAGATGGCCCCAGTAATACTCCAGCGATAATTTCCCCAAGTACAGATGGAAGTTTAAACTGATTAAAAAGCTCTGCAAAAAGCCTTGCAATAATCAAGATTAAACCAAGTGAAATCAAGAAAACGATCATGTCATGATGTCCTAATTTTACCATAACTAAAATCCTCTTGAATGAACGATTAATAAATTACAAGGCAAATCCTCTAATAAATACTCCAAATCATGTGGAAACAATCGATCAAGCAAGCCTAAATGTTTTTTGGGCGAATTCACTAAAAGTAAATCAGGCTTACAAGATTTAGCAAAAACGTGAATAGAATGTCCAGGTTTTCCAAATATGACTCGTTTTTTTATATTAACCGCAGAAGAACCGGGAATTTCATCTAATAATTTTCTCGTTCTTAGCTTGCATTGCTCAGCAAATTCTGCTTTTCGATTATCAAGTTCTACATCAGTAGAACAATCGGCATACGCACTTTCAAACATAGGAATATACTCTTCGCTTACCACATGTAGAACATCAGAATCTTCTTGATTCGCAATATAAACAGCTGTAGTCATCGTAAGTGGTGTTTTGGGTAAATCTACCGCAGAAACAGCTATTTTATTAAATGTTTGAGGCCTGTCTTTTGGATTGGGCATTAACAAAACCGAACATTTTGCCTTACGAGAAATTTTTCTGGCAACTGACCCTACATAATGCTTAATAACGGACTCTTTTTTAAGTGCCCCTAAAACAAGTAAGTCTACCACATTTTGTTTGCAAATTTTTAATATCGTATTAACAACAGCTCCCTTCATACTTATTATGGTAAAATATTTCTCTTTGATATGACACTCTTTTACACAACGTGTCATTTTTTGTTTTTGCTGTTCATCCAAAACTCCTACATAAATTAAAATCAATTTAGATCTATGTATACGAGCCATACGAGCCGCCTCCTTAATTACAACTTTATATCGAGAAGAAAAAGTTACCGCAACAGCGATAGTCTCAAAGGGGTAAGGCAACCTGCCTCTTAATTGTTCAGCTAAACTCACACTCATATTATTTTCTGTTGGGTAACAAAATAAAAATTCTTAATCCAAAACACATATTACAAAAAAATCAATGATTAGGGGCCGCTTATTCGAAATTTGTAGTCATCAAATACATTTAAAATAATCGAAAGGCTCCAAACAATCATTACAAAGATATAGAGCTTTACAAGCTGTAGAACCAAACATACTTTTTATTTCAGTATTCTTTGACCCACATTGAGGACAAAAAACAGAACCTTCATTTAAGAGCCCCTTTTTAGATGTAGCTTTCCCTACGGGGGGTGCAATCCCATACACTCTAAGTTTCTCTTTTGTTTCTACACTCATCCAGTCTGTTGTCCACACCGGTTTGTAAACTAAAGTAATCTCTACAGAATCATAACCTTTATTCTGTAGCTTCTCCTTAACCAAATGATTAATCATATCCATAGCTGGACAACCACTATAAGTAGGGGTCAATAATATTTCAAGTTTTGATCCATGAAAAAGCACACCTCTAATCACCCCCATTTCAACAATATTAATAACCGGAATTTCAGGATCTGAAATTTCAGATAAATATTGATAAATAAGTTCTTTTTCCTGGACTTGAGACATTTTACTTACCATTTAGCATCCGGATACGCACGTTGTAGATATTGCATTTCAGCAAGTATATAGCCCAAATATTCAGTATGAATTCCTTTTTTACTTCCGGTAGTCATATATACAGCTTCAGGGACTGAAAGGGTCGCTTCAGTTAAATGAGTACTTATTTTTACCGTCAAATAAGCTTTCATCTCATTACCCGAAATAGCATAACCGGCTTCCTGCATTTTAAGATCCAATTCATCTTCTTCGTATAGCTCCCCTACAAACATCCAAAGTTCATTAACTGCCGTTTGAACACGCTCATGACTTTCTTGAGTGCCATCACCTAAACGCTTTACCCACATCCCTAAGTGAAGTTGATGATAAGTAATCTCCTTAACTGCTTTTGCAGCAATACCAGAAAGTGTATCATCATCCACTTTAGCAATAGTTTCGTATACTTTACCCAGATATAAAGCCATAATAAACTGACGAACAACTGCAAAGGCAAAGTCTGTATTAGGCTGTTCCGTAAGCATAAAATTATAAAAATCACGCTCTGGCCTTTTATAGACTAGATCATCTGCTGCTCTACCTTTACCTTCAAGTTCAGCTGCATAGATTAACAAAGCCTCGGCCTGACCTAATAAGTCTAAACCCAGATTAGTTTGTGCAATATCTTCTTCAAGAAATGGTCCTTTACTACACATTTCAGATTGACGGTGTGCCATGATCAGGCAACTATCGCCCAATCGCATGCAAAATCTAGATAGGTCTAATAGCTCCATACTTACATGTTTTTAATCCCTTCAGGTAATTCATAAAAAGTTGGGTGACGATAAACTTTATCATCTGCCGGATCAAAGAAACTGCTATCATCCGAAGGATCTACTGCAACAATTGCATTTGCAGGAACCACCCACATACCTCTACCTTCACCACGTCTTGTATATAAATCACGGGCATTCTGAATAGCCATTTCTTTATCATAAGCATGCACAGAGCCTGCATGCTTAAAAGGAAGTCCTTTTTTTGTTTGAAGAAACACTTCCCATAATTCTCCTTGTGTATCTTTTGATTCGCTCATCTCATTATTTATTTGAATATTTTTTAGCATATGCTGCAGCTGCTTTTCTTACCCAAGCTCCATCTTTATGTGCTTTTTTGTGGTGATTTAATCTTTTCAGATTGCAAGGCCCACCACCTTTTACTACAGACCAGAATTCATCCCAATCAATTTCACCAAAATCATATGAGCCACGCTCTTCATTCCATTTCAAATCCGAATCCGGAATGGTAAGACCAATTAACGCTGCCTGAGAAACTGTTTTATCAATAAAGCGTTGTCTTAAAACGTCATTAGACTCTCGCTTAATTTTCCATTTCATCGCATTACCTGTACGAGGTGAAGCACTATCATGAGGTCCGAACATCATTAATGAGGGCCACCAAAAACGGTTCAAAGCATCTTGAGCCATTTCTTTTTGCTCAGGAGTTCCTTTAGCCATAGCAGCTATAACCTCATACCCTTGTCGCTGATGAAAACTTTCCTCCTTACAAATCTTAACCATAGAACGAGAATAAGGACCATAAGATGTTTTCTGCAAAGAAACCTGATTGGTAATTGCTGCACCATCTACAAGCCAGCCTATAGCTCCCATATCAGCCCAGGTTAAAGCAGGATAATTAAAAATACTTGCGTACTTGGCTTTACCTTGGTGTAATTTTTCAATTAACTCATCTCGTGTAATTCCTAGTGTTTCAGTCGCACTGTAAATATATAACCCATGCCCTGCCTCATCTTGAACCTTAGCCAATAAAATCTTCTTAGCCCTCAAACTGGGCGCTCTGGTAATCCAATTACCTTCAGGTTGCATTCCTATAACTTCAGAATGTGCGTGTTGTGACATTTGCCGAATTAAATGCTCACGATATTCATCCGGCATATAATCCCTGGGTTCTATTTTTTCATTTGCATCAATACGTTCTTGAAAAAGAACTTCTAATTCTTCTACTACCATTTTATTTACTGTTATTAATCATGAATTAAATATCTAATTATTTATAGAACAAAGTTCAGAAAAAAAATGCTCTTAAATATTTAATCCGTATCTATTTTTATTATTTCTTGAAAATCAAATTTTCAGACCTCCCTTTATTAAAAATCTTATTACTATTTGGATTCCCTTTACGAAGTGTTTTCTGATCTTCAAAAGGTAAACTAACAATATCTTTACAAGCTGTGGAACAACAGTTATCCGTTGCTTCCTTACAGGATTCACATTGTATAAACAATAAATTACAAGCTACATTAGCACAGTTCGAATGCGTATCACAAGGTTTAGCACACTGATGGCAATTTGAGATAATATCATCTGAAATACGTTCACCCCTACGTTCGTCAAAAACGAAATTTTTACCTCGGAATTTATTTTCTAGTCCATCAACTTCAATCTGACGGGCATATTCAATAATACCACCCTCTAATTGATAAACTTTTTTAAATCCTTTGTGCTTAAAATAAGCACTTGCTTTTTCACAACGAATTCCTCCGGTACAGTACATAACAAGATTCTTATCATCTTTATGCTCCTTCAGATCGTCCTCAATAATAGGCAAAGACTCTCTAAAAGTATCTACATCAGGAGTAACTGCATTTTTAAAATGCCCAATTTCCGTCTCATAGTGATTACGCATATCTATGAGAACAGTGTTGGGGTCATCGATGATTTTGTTAAAACTTTCTGCTTTAAGATGAACTCCAATATCCGTTACATCAAAAGTATCATCATCTAAACCATCAGCTACAATCTTGTCCCTAACTTTTACCTTAAGTTTTAAGAATGACTTATTATCTTGCTCTCTGGCAATATTCAACCGAATATCATTTAAAAACGAGATGGTATCTAAGTGTTCCTTAAATGCATTAAAATTATCTGCCGGAAGTGACAACTGTGCGTTAATCCCTTCATTGGCAACATAAATACGTCCGAGCACATCCAAAGATTCCCACTTGACAAACAATGTATCTCTAAAAACTTGAGGATTACCAATCTTAGCATATTGGTAAAAAGAAATGGTAAGGCGATCTTTCCCCGCTTCATCGATTAAAGCAGATCTTTCTTTCGCACTTAGTTTATTGTACAGTTGCATGCTATACTAATGTTTAAAGTTAAAAGTCCTGCAATTTACAAAAAAAACACCTGCCATAAATCTACCTTGAATATGGCTCTCGTAAACCTAGGGTTTAAACCCTAGGTTTACGTCGCTTCTTACCCTTAGGCATGCCCCCCTTAACCTTGAGTGTACTTCCTTAACCCCGGGCTTAAAAGGTTAAAGAAGGGAGTTATGTAAATTATTGTATTTTTATGTATTATCAATACAATAATTTTATGCCGCAATCTTATAATAATGTCGTCCTACACGTTGTATTTTCAACAAAATACAGAGAACCCTTAATTGATGATACTTTGGAGCAAAATCTATACGCCCAAATTATAAAGCAATTAGAAAAACAAAAATGCACTCCTATTATTATCAATGGAATGCAGGATCATATCCATATTTTGTATTATCAAAATTTACAGAATGCAATTTCTGACACCATCAAACAATTGAAAGGAGCAACCTCATTTTGGGTTAACAACATTTACAAAAGCTCATTTCATTTTCAATGGCAGAGAGGGTATGGAGTATTCTCTGTGAATAAATTAAATTTGGATACCGTTTACAATTATATCAAATGGCAAAAAAGACACCATAAAACCAAATAAACAAGCTAGCCGAGGGTATGCTCAATAACCTAGGGTTAAAACTCTAGGTTATTGATCGATAAATAGTGTAAATTTTTGCTCCAAAGGATTCAATTCCTTTTTCAACAGATCAATAAAGGACTCACCATAATTCAAATAAAACGGAATAATATTATCGTATCGCTCCTGAAGTGTGTTGTTTGGAAATAATTTTCCTTTTATTTTGGATATTTGGGCTAAGGAAGTTTGGTGTTTGAGCTTTTCGGCTTTACGTAACTTTTGCTCCATTTTACTTAAAGATTTAAGCTGCTTCTTCTTTTCAGCCAAAATGCTCATCTGCAAACCTTTATCTTGGACTCTGTGGCTAAGTGAATCAAATATTGCTTCCAACTGTTTTTTCTCATGCTCAACCCCTATATCCCCTTCTTTATTAAGATCT
>Ga0066855_10000075_pt1 | contig 18923 bp, 14 predicted proteins | sample ETNtaG_14_FD_65604 | JGI IMG/M metagenome (GOLD analysis project Ga0066855, IMG submission 65604) | Marine microbial and viral communities from oxygen minimum zone, Eastern Pacific Ocean - ETNP201406SV73 | ecosystem: Environmental > Aquatic > Marine > Oceanic | place: Pacific Ocean: Eastern...
GTTACATTTAAACCTCTTGCTTTTGCATCTCTTATGAGTTTTACGGATTCAGCAGTTGATAGTGTTGAGAAGTGAACTCTGGCTTCAGTGTATTCACAAAGTTGCAGATCTCTTGCCAGTTGGATTTCTTCAGCAAGTGCAGGTATACCTTTTAAGCCCAGTCTAGTGCTTGTAATACCTTCGTTCATTTGCCCTTGCTCAGCTATTTTCTTCTCCGAAGAGAAACTCATAATAAGTCCGTCGAAGTTTTTAGTGTACAGCATGGCAATTTTCATCAGGCTGGCGTTTGCGATGGATCGTTTGTCATCACTAAAAGCAACTGCTCCGGATTGGTGCATGTCGTACATCTCAGTTATTTGTTCTCCTTTTCGATTTTCTGTTAGAGCTCCAATAGGGTGTATGTCAACAATATGGTGATTGCTTTGATTTATCAGGAAGCTAACATCTAATTTACTTTGGATGCAGGGTTTTGTAGAGGGCATTAGGGCTACGTGTGTAAATCCTCCCTGTGCAGCGGCAGTCATACCACTATTTAGATCTTCTTTGTATTCGTAGCCGGGTTCTCCAAATCTGCTATTCATATCTGTCCAGCCTTGAGATAGGTGTAGGTTCTCTGCTTCAAAGATCTCAGCATCTGTACTATCAATAGAGTCGGCTATGTTTACAATAATACCATTTTCGATAAGCAAATCTTTAGTTTGTTTGTGGTATTTAGAGCCGGCGTCTAAAATTGTTGCTTTTTTAATGAGGGTTTTCATACTAAAGCTGTTAGTTATCTAGTTTAATTTGAGTTTTTTTATTCCAGTTTTTCAACAGTAAACTTTCTGTAATCAATAAAATCAAGGCCAAAAGAATGAAAGCGTGCCACAGGGAAGTTCCACTTCGATTTTCTTTTATGGATTTTTCTAATTGAAGCCCTTCTTTTTGCCAGAGTTTTATGTGTTCGTATTGTTCACCTATGCTTTGTAAGTCTTCTAAATCCCATGAAGCCATTTGACTTTCCCGGCGATCGTAATTGAAGGAGATTGTTTTTTTGTGTTCCTGATTGGTCAATGTGTAGAACCCGTCTTCCTGAATAAGATCTTGAAGATTAATATGTATTTTTTGGTCTGTCGTTCTTACTTCAGGGAGTATGTCAATATTATCGCCCTTTTGAAGCCTCCATTGCTTAGTGTTTGCTTTGTCTTTAAGGCTTATCGATTGGTTTTCTCCAAGAGTGTAATAGATACTTTCAGCTTTAGAGTTTAGTATTGCTATATTGTAAAGTAATGGAACAAATAGTGCGTGTTTTTCAAGATTACCGGTTGATTTTTCTAATGGAGCACACATCAGGTAAATTAAGCCCGATCCATTTGAATAAGAGTTGATAAAAGGTTCTTTTGTGTTTAGCAGCATGATGTTTTCCTCTGAGCTAAAGTAGCTTTTTTGTATGCTGTAATATTGATTTACTTCAGGAAGGTCACTTTCTTCGGTATGTTTCTCAAAAACGTCTTTAAAAATGTTGTGATCCTTATTTAATACTGAGACTTTCACCTTTTTAGTGTTCAGCCTTGTGTACTGAGGGATACTTAGTTTTTTCGCTAAAGTTTTGTATGCATCTGTGTTTATCTCTTTTGACGGAATGATGAGTAGATTTCCACCATTTTCCGTGTAAAGTTTAAGAGCATTGATCAAGCCGCTGGTCGGGTTATTAATGCTTTCCAGAATAATAAGATCTTGCGTATTTAAGTTTGCAAGATTAAGTACTCCGACATTTGATTCAGAGTAATCAAACATATTATCTTGGAACAAAGTGTTTAATGCTTTGTTCGAAGTGTTTTCGTGGATGCATAACACTTTGTTGGATTCTATTACATCAAAATTGAAGTACAATCTGTTATCAAAAGGAATTGTAGCATCGGTTAATTCGATATGAGCTTTTTGCGTTCCGCTTGTATGATTGTTAAAGCTAAGCTTAGCAGTCGTTTTAGTGTGGGCTTTAACTGCAAGCGTGCTTAAGGCTTTTTGCTGACCATTAACAATTAATTTTACGGAAAAATTATCCAGGTCTTTATTTGATTCATTTGAAACTTTAAAATACAACCACTCTTGTTGTCCTAAGTTGTGATTAGGCGATTCCAGATAACAGGTGTCAATAGAAAGATTTGTTTTCGGATAAGAGCTTATTGGGATCAGGTGTGTTGTAAAGCTGCTGTCCTGAGTGTAGAATTCCTCAGAGAAGCTTGTCTTTTGGAAATCGCTAATCAGATAAAGTTCAGCTTCGGCATTAATCTCATTCTGTTTTAAAGCGTTCCATCTATCGATTACAGCGCTTACATTTAAAACAGGTGCTTTAATACTTGTCTGGTCAATGGCGTCTAAACAGTCATTATGGTCTAGAATGCGTTGGTGTTTGCCTTGTAGTTCGTTGCTTATAAAGATGAATTCATCCTTACCTTTGTGAGCATTTAGAATGTTTCGAGCATTATTTTTTGCTTGTTCGATCAGCACTCCTTTCTCGTTGTCGGCATTCATACTAAAGGAATTGTCGATGTAAATTCCAATGATCTTTTTATCCTTAACAAGCTCATTATTTTGGCTGACATAAGGTTCGCTAAAAGCTAGTATTACTGCGGATAGTAAGAGTAGTCGAAGAAGTAATAAGAGTAGTTTTTGAAGCTTGTTGATGTGGCTTTTTTTCTGACGTATTTGTTTCAGAAAAGCAACATTGCTAAAGTAAACCGTTTTGTGTTTTTGTAGAGAAAATAAATGAATGAAAACAGGGATGGCTAGTGCCAAAAACGCATAAAGGAAGTATGGTTCCGATAATCTCATTAAAAGGCAAAGTTAATGATTTTTCAAATATGTGAAAGTTGAATGCTCAAAACTTCTCATAAACACCTAGTCCAAAGAGCGCGAAATCATATTTGGCAGGGTCTACATGGCAAAATTTTCTTAAGTGAACATCTAGTTCCTTTACTGTTTTCCAATCGTTGGCTTTACGCGTAATTAAACCAAGTTTTCTACCCACATTGGCGGTGTGCACATCTAAAGGGCAGGAAAGTTGGGCAGGATTCAGATTTTTCCAGATGCCAAAATCTACACCTTCCTTGTTGCTTCGTACCATCCAGCGTAAAAACATAATCAGTCGTTTTGCTGCAGAGCCTCGTAGAGGATCAGAAATATGTTTTTCGCTCCTTAGTGGATGTTCTATGCTAAAGAATATTTTTTTAAAATCAGATATTCCCTTGCTCATGTCTTCTTTGTTTGTGTAGAAGCAAGCCTCTAATCCATTGTGGTTTTGGTAAATATTTCTGAGTCCTAGAATGAAGGTATGTAAATCGATTCCCTGAAAGGTGCGATGACAGAAATCCAGACTGGTTTTAATTTCTTTGTCACTGGCATTCATAATAAAATCGTAGGGACTATTATCCATAATTAGCATCATGCGCTTGGCATTTTTCATAATCATAGCTCTGCGTCCCCAGGCTATGGTAGCGCTTAAGAAAGCAGAGATTTCAATATCTTCTTTTTTCTCAAATTGATGTGGGATACTTATCGGGTCATCACCCACGAAATCAGCGCGTAGATACAGGGCTACCTTTTCGTCTAAAAATTCTTTGAGTTCTGAGTGAGTCATCATTCTATGCAGCGTAGTGAATGGTAGTCAATGTAATAATTGTTAATTGATAATCACTCCATCTTTTATTTCTAACATTCTGTCGCTCATTTCGGCTAATTCACGATTGTGGGTAACGATTACGAATGTTTTATTGTATTGATCTCTAAGTTGAAAGAATAATTCGTGTAATGCTTTAGCAGAGGTGGTATCGAGGTTTCCTGAAGGTTCGTCGGCAAAGACTACCGATGGGTTGTTTATTAAAGCTCTGGCAACAGCAACGCGTTGTTGTTCTCCACCGGAGAGCTCCATAGGTTTATGGTTTAAACGATCTTCAAGGCCTAAATTCTTAAGGATTTCTTTAGCACGCTCTTCTGTTTCTTTTTTTGAAGTTCCTTTGATCCATGCGGGAAGGCATACATTTTCTAATGCGGTAAATTCAGGAAGTAGCTGATGTGCCTGGAAAATAAAGCCTATTTCCTCATTTCTGAATGCTGGTAAGTTTGAGGCGTTTAAATCGTGTATGGTTTGGCCATTAATTTGAAGTGAACCCAGATCGGACTGAGCAAGCGTACCTAAAATTTGAAGTAAGGTGCTTTTTCCGGCTCCTGAAGAGCCTACAATACTCACAATCTCACCTTCTTTTATGTTTAGTGAAACACCCTTTAAGATTTCAAGTCCTTCGTAGCTCTTATGAATGTTTTCAGCTTTTACCATCCTGAATAATGACTAATGATTAATGACTAATGATCAATACCTAACACCTAGTACTTAATACCTAGTACCTTTTCAAATACTGGTAATCCAGGTAATATATGAGTTTCAAAGATAAGTTGTTTCCCTGAGATTCCTCAAACAGACGATTTAAATTCTGTTGACCATTTAAGCTTGCATCACTAATGATGCTGCTTATTGAGTTTTTCCATTGGAAATTCAATTCACTACCCGGTGCAAATCGCCAGACACAATTAAGGTCAACATTCCATGAATTGTAGTTGATGTTGTAGCGTGGAGTGTTGTTTTCGTCGGTAAGTGAAAAGTCATTAGCCTTTAGTTTTCCATTTTCCAGTTCGTAGAAAGTTTTGTGTTTTAGTTTCGACCAGTAGTGGCGTATTTTTAGGTCAAATGAAAGCTTGTTGTTTATCACGTAGGAAAGTTTGTACACATTAGTCACTATTTTCCTATCACGTTTACTAAACAGTAAATTACCATCTTCATCTACAAGGTTGGTGTAATTAGAATCAAAAGCTCTACCTACATTATTTTTTTTTATTTTATGAGATATGACGTATGACATAAAAATATGATCATTAACCCGATATCTAGGGGCCCATCTAATATGATAAGATTTGCTTTCAAATTCAGGTATATCCTCATAACCAAAACCTAAATCTCCGGCAAATTTCTTTCGGTAGTCAGAAGAGTTCCACCAGAACATCTCCAGGCATGGACCATAAATAAATACGTGGTCCAGGTCATTAGTTCTAGCCTCGTAATAGTCGTAAGTGTTCCCAAGTGTGTGATCAAAAGAAATACCGCTAGAGAAGAAGCCGGTTGAATAAAGATTCAGATCGACTTCAATAGAACTACTATTGAAAAGATTTGGAGAATAAAGCATTTGGTTGTTGTAGCCAAACTCAAAATCTGCTTTACGTAATTTACCGATAGGTTCGAAAATATGATAGGCTACTTTTGCGTGATGTTTCAGTTCATTGTTGTTGTAAAGGAATCCCAGGTCGTTAATGTCATAGGTGTCACTTTCAATATTTTGTGAAGCCTTAAATCGGAAGTTCCCACTTGATTTTTCAAAGCGTAAAAGGGATGCAAACCCCGTTGTTTTATTTTGATATTCCCGATTTTGATCTTCCCGAACATGACTAAAGGCTAGGTCTCCATAAAATGTGTAACGGTTCTCTTTCGTTCCTATTTGCACCTGAAGTTTCTCTACATTGGCATTTCTTTTATTTCCCTGTCTGCTTACATTGGTGTTGGTAAATGTGATGTAAGAGTTGTTTTTTAAAACCTGATCTATGACCAGAACATTGTAGTTCGATAAAGGTGCCATAAATTCTTTTCTTGTTTCGCCGGTAAGAGTATCTTCAATAGTCTCATAGGTTTTTTCCGTTATCGCATTAAAAAATCCAATTCCTAAGCCTTTAGATGTTCTCCCGGATATTTTGGAAGCATTGAGTAGTTGAACACTTGTAGGTGATTCGGTTACTATTTCATTGTCATCGGTGTCGGGAGAAAGGGAAGGATAATCTCCAATTCTACGTGAGTAGAATAAACTTCCCTTGTTAAAGAGTTCAGTCCCCTCTGTAAAGAAGCTTCTGTTTTCGTCGAAGCGTATTTCAAAGGGTCCTACGTTTAATATTTGATTATCAAACACCGTTTGGCCAAAGTCGGGAACCAGAGTCATGTCTAATGTAAAGCTTTCGTTAATTCCGTACTTTAAGTCTAATCCACCATTGATATGACTGTTTGTCTCCGATTCGAAAAAGTCTAAATAACTCGAAATGTAGGGTATCAGAGAAAGGCGTAGGGGTGTTTTTATATTTTTAATTCCTGTAAGTACACCTGCTTGAGCTCCGTAATTAGATTTGGTGATATCTATAGGGTTCCAGGAGTAAGATTCGCGGGTTCGTCGTATTTCTCTACTGATGTTAATTCCCCATTCCTGTATTTCAGTATTTGGGATCCTCAGAGCAGCGTAGGGGATCTCCATTTCTGCAGACCAACCCTTGTCATGTATTTGAACAGCGCTTTTCCAAACAGCGTCCCAATTCTTGTCAGAATTTTCGGCTGAAGTACGAGAGTCGAGTTGTACTCCTGCTGCAGTAAGTGCAAACATAAAATCGTTTTGCGCATCATTATAAGGAGTTATCCATACGCCAAACCAGTCACAATTTTTATCCGATTCATCTCGTAAGCTAAATTCTCTAAGAATACTATCTGGGGCTGTGTCGTAAAACCGGGCACCTATATAAAGTGCTTTATCATCATAAATAAATTGAACTTCTGATTTTTGATCTGAGCGTTCTACTTCACCATTCCTAGGTTCTATTTGTGACCAATCGGTTGCTTTTGGTGCTTCAGTCCAAATTTCTGGTTCTAACACCCCGTCTATAGTCGGGCTATTTTTTGTTCTTACAGCCTCAATGTTTTTGTGGGTTGTTTGAGCATAACTATAGTTGCTTAGAATGAATAGTATAAGGGGTAGTATTTGTTTCATGTTCTATTTTTCAAGAAACCAAATTAATTTATTTGAGGCTGATAATTTAGTAAATGATGAATTTTGTGACAGAATGTGTTAGTACGTTAATGTGTTAAGGGTATTGCTTGACCACAAGGTTTTGTATTAGATTTCTTCCGGGAAAAATTTCTTTAGGACATCACCCTGAGCATTCATATCCAATAGGTGGAAGTGTTTGTAGAGTTCTTTAAATTGCTTCAAACGCTCTGTTTCCTCCTTGTTTAGATCGCCTTTAAAAGCAATACCCGACTTGGATGTAGTGCAAACAAAGAAATCCATATTTTCAATGTCTTTAAGGATGCCAAATTCTTTAGTTTCTAAAAGGTAGTTGTGCCAATCTTCTTGAACGACCAGGAGCATATCCATGCTGGCAACGGCTTTAAAAGAGTCGAGTTTAAAGCATTTAAGTACTTCATAAAAAAATTGTTCTGCTTTTGATTGTTCAGCCATTTTTATAGGTTTTATGCAAAGAAAAGGATTTTATTGATTTGAAGAACTTGCCTGACGGCAGTCAGGTTTGAGAATTCTGCACTTCGACAGGCTCAGTGTGACAACTAAAACTGATCACTGTTCACTCATCACTGTTCAAATTCCTCGATAAGTTCTGCTACAACCAGCTTTACGGGTCTGATAGATTTGACTCCTTCAATAGAAGGCCCTGCACACCAAACGGTATCGTATGTTGTATTGAATGCAGCTTTTTTGAGCGCTTTTGTACCTTTTTGCCACATAAGCATTTTAATAAATTTTTTTAATTTTTTGTTTTTACTGAGAAGCGTTTCAATGAAGTTTCTTTTCGTTCCCACCTTTTGCACATAAGGCGTATTGATTACCGTACAAGGGGATCCTGATAATTTTTCGGTTAAAACGATGTCTTTAGCGCCATAGTCAACGATTGCTTGTTTATATGTTTCAGACACCCCGGCTTCATGAGTTGCTATAAACGGGCTTCCCATTGATATTCCACAAGCGCCAAGCTCCAGCATCTGTTTCATTTGTTTGCCGTTAGAAACTCCACCGGCAGAAATTACAGGAATAGAACATTCTTTAACAAGTTCAGGAATGAGGATATTTGCCGGGGTAGGGCCACAATGACCTCCGGCTTCTTTGTTTACTGCAATAAGAGCGTCGCATCCCAAAGCCTCAACTTTCTTAGCGTATTTTACGTCTATGACATCGCAGAACACCTTTATTCCGTTAGGTTTGCAGGCTTCTATTGTTTTTTCAGGACTTCCTAAGGAGGTGATGATGTAGTCAACTTTAAGTGCTACACAGCTTTTTAGTTGTTGTTGGAATTTAACATTGGATTTATTTACAATAAGATTTACGCCTATAGAACCACTTGTTTTTTCGCGGATGGTGTTTATGGCTTCTCTAAACTGCTTATCAGTTCTGTAGTTGTGTGCAGGAACACATCCTGTTATTCCTGATTTAATAGCTTCAACGAGCATGTCTGCATTCGACACCAAAAACATGGGCGCCATAATAACCGGGTATTTAATATTTAGGATTTCGCAAAGCGATGTGGTTTTTGTCTTTGTCTTTGAATTTGTCATATAATTATATTGTTAAGCGTGCATACTAATTTACGCTTTTTATATGGAATGTAATAAGGTGACTTTTAGATGTACAAGGCAGGTTTTTCAATTTTGTTTTTTAAAGTAAAATTTACTTATAAATTTGCTTGAAACAGATTTATTATAATGCAATTTTGAATCCATTTTTGCTTCATTTATGTCTTCTGTCGTGAATACTTTATTCAAATTTATGTTGAATTAGTAAAAAGTAATCCGGCTTATTGCTATTAAAGTATAAATTTATTTAAAAACCATAAAGTGCTGGAAAATAGATTATTGAGCATTAATTATGACACTGTGTCATGCAGTGTTTTATGTTTGATTTTGAGATTTATTTTTCAAATTGATGGAATTTTAGCTTTGCAAATGAATCGTAAAATTATGTGTATTTTTGCTGCATGAGAATAGACATTATTACCTTGCATCCTGAGCTCTTGGAAAGCCCTTTTTCGGCTTCTATTTTGAAGCGTGCGATAGACAAGAAACTGGTTCAGATTGTCTTTCATCAATTAAGAGATTATTCGGATGATAAGCACAGACGAGTAGATGCTACTCAATTCGGTGGGGGTGCCGGAATGGTTATGACGGTTCAGCCTATTTCTTCGATTATTGAAAAGTTGCAGTCTGAAAGAACTTATGATGAGATTATTTACATGAGTCCTGATGGGCTTCGTTTTGATCAAGGTATGGCGAATCAGTTGTCGACTTGTGGTAATATCATCATTCTTTGCGGTCATTATAAAGGCATTGATCAGCGTATTCGCGATGTTTACATAACGAAAGAGGTCTCTATTGGAGATTTTGTTCTTTCCGGAGGTGAGTTGCCGGCAGCGATGGTTTGTGATGCTGTAATCCGCTTATTACCCGGTGTATTGGGTGATGAGACGTCTGCTTTAACAGATTCTTTTCAGGATGACCTGTTGGCACCCCCTGTTTACACACGTCCTGCAGAATGGCGTGGACACAAAGTGCCCGAGGTATTACTTTCCGGTCATGCTCAAAAAATAGATGACTGGCGTTATGAAGAAGCTTTGAAGCGTACAAAAAATTTAAGACCTGATCTGCTAGACTAGTTGCCACCCGGTTTGTTGTAAGGTGTTGTTTTCAATTTTTACCGGTTAAGGATTACCGATTAGCAGTAAACTCCCCCTGATCTACTTTAAACTTTGTTGGTTTTTATCATACAAATGAAAGTTTTATTTTGTAATATTGCAGCCTTAAAATCTAACTACTCAACCGCTGGCATAAACACGTGGATGTTGGGTTTAAAAAAGAAAAGAAATGGACTTAGTAAAATTTGTACAAGACGAATTCGTACCAAAGAATGAATTTCCAGAATTTGGTGCCGGAGATACCTTAACCGTGTATTACAAGATTAAGGAAGGCGAAAAAGAACGTACTCAGTTCTTTAAAGGTGTTGTTATTCAACGTCGTGGTGCCGGAATTACAGAAACGTTTACAATTCGTAAGATTGGTGCCAATGGTGTTGGGGTTGAGCGTATTTTCCCGGTTAACTCTCCAATTTTAGAGAAAATTGAAATAAACAAAAAAGGTATGGTTCGCAGAGCTCGTATCTTTTATCTTAGAGATCTTACCGGTAAGAAAGCTCGTATTAAGGAAAGAAGAATCTAATTTATTACCCTCTTATTATAAAAGGCGCCAAAATGGCGCCTTTTTTTTTGCTTAAAACAAGGCTTTGCATACTTTTGGTTAAAATAGTATCTAATGATAAAAATTAAAGCATTTAAAGCTGTACGTCCAACCCGAGATAAAGCTTATTTAGTAGCCTCTCGTTCCTATCTATCTTATTCAGAGACGACACTTCGAGAGAAGTTGTTGAATAATCCATACACATTTTTACATATTATTAATCCTGAGTATTCTTCAAATACATCATTGTTGGCGGGAATTGAAAAATACAAGATGGTTCGTGCTAAATACCGGGAGTTTCAAGATGACGGTACTTTAGTGGAAGATGAAAAGGCTTGTCTGTATATCTATCGGCAGATAACAGCTGACAATACCTATACCGGAATTATAGCTGCCTCTAGCGTAGATGATTACATCAATGGAACGATCAAAATTCATGAGCAAACGATTGCCAAGCGTGAAGAGATGTTTACCGACTATCTTGAACATACCGGTTTTAATGCTGAGCCTGTATTGCTTTCTTATTCTAAAGTGCCACGTATTAATGAGATCATGGGGAGTTACATGCAAGAACGTCCGGAATATGAGTTTACCAGCACCAATAAGGTCTTACATCATTTTTGGTGCATTGATAAAGATGAAGATACCCAAGAGATACAGAATTTATTTAAGGGTGTAGAAAGCGTTTATATTGCCGATGGACACCATCGATCGGCCTCTTCAGCCTCATTGTGTAAGCGTAAAAGAAAAGAACTTCAGCATACGAATGGGGAAGAGCCGTTTAATTATTTTATGTCCTTTTTAATTGACGACGAGCAGATGCATATTTATGATTTTAACCGATTGGTGACTGATCTGAATGGTTTGTCTGTTGAGGAGTACCTATTGTGTGTAGGTGAAGTTTATACCCTTGAAAAACAAGAAACAACATATAAACCGACTGCGAAAGACGAAATCAGCATGTATCTGGCAGGAAGTTGGTACAGTTTAATTGCAAAAAAACATACTTTTAATGAAGAGCACTGTGTAGCGCAGTTAGATCCGGCTATTCTTTCCAGGAATATTTTAGAGCCTATTTTAGGTATTAAGGATATTCGAAAAGATGAGCGTATTGATTTTATGGATGGTAAACAAGGTCTAAAAGCTTTGGAAACTGCTGTTGATTGTGGTGAGTATTGCGTGGCTTTTGCTTTAAAACCCATTACTTTTGAGCAATTAAAGCGTGTAGCAGATCAAAATGAGATTATGCCTCCTAAGAGTACTTATATTGAACCCAAGCTTCGAAGTGGCTTAACGATTTACAGTATTGATAATGATTAACTTTCAATCTTTAACTTAACCCGAATGATCTCAGAAAATCTTAAAAATATATTATCTAACATATCTGATGAGGTGACTTTAGTGGCCGTATCGAAGACCAAACCCAATTCAGCGATTATGGAGGTATATCATGCCGGGCAGCGTGTATTTGGTGAGAATAAGGTGCAAGATTTGGCAGCAAAGGCAGAAGCACTACCAAAGGATATTCAGTGGCATATGATCGGGCATTTACAAAGCAATAAAGTGAAGTACATTGCGCCTTTTGTTGCTTTAATTCATGGTATAGACTCTTTGAAGCTCCTTAAAGAGGTTAATAAACGAGCTGCACAAAATAACAGAGTGATTGATTGTTTGTTGCAGATACATATCGCTGAGGAAGAAACTAAATTTGGTTTAAACGAAGTAGAGGCCATCCAGGTTTTAAATGCAGCTGATGAATTAAAGAATGTGTGCATTAAAGGTTTGATGGGGATGGCAACAAATACAGCCGATGAATCTGTTGTGAGTAAAGAGTTTGCCGGTTTGAAACAACTATTTACCAAACTCCAAACGACCAACAGTCAATTGAAAATTATCTCTATGGGTATGAGTAGCGATTATCCTTTAGCAATCCGACAAGGAAGCACTATGGTACGAGTAGGGTCTGCTATTTTTGGGAGTAGAAATTAAATGATGCATAAAAAAAGAGGCCGAAGCCTCTTTTAATAATTATATATGTAAAGTAAAGCTTACTTACGTTTCATTACTGCTTCTACAGATTTAACGATGTCAGAACGTGTTAAACCGTATTTCTCCATTAAGAGTGCAGGAACACCCGATTCACCGAAACTATCGTTTACAGCAACCATTTCTAATGGAGTAGGGTTCTTACGAGCCAATAACTGAGCAACGCTATCCCCTAAACCACCGTTCATTTGGTGTTCTTCGGCAGTAACCACACAACCTGTTTTTTCAACAGACTTTAAAATAGCATCTGCATCTAAAGGCTTAATGGTGTGAATATTAATTACCTCGGCATCAATACCCATATCTGCAAGAATGTGACCTGCTTCAATGGCTTCCCATACCAAGTGTCCGGTAGCTAAGATTGTTACATCAGCTCCTTCGTTTAGCATAACCGCTTCACCAATTTTAAAATCTTGGTCGGCAGGGGTAAAAATTGGCATTTTAGGACGACCAAAACGTAGGTAAACAGGACCTTCGTATTCAGCAATCGCTAGGGTAGCAGCTTTTGTTTGGTTGTAATCACATGGATTGATAACTACCATTCCCGGTAGCATTTTCATCATTCCGATATCTTCCAAGACCTGGTGTGTTGCACCATCTTCACCTAAGGTTAATCCGGCGTGAGAAGCACAGATTTTTACGTTTTTGTTTGAATAAGCAATCGACTGACGAATTTGATCGTACACTCTGGAAGTAGAGAAGTTGGCGAAAGTTCCCGTAAAAGGAATTTTACCACCAATGGTCATTCCGGCAGCCATACTCATCATATTGGCTTCAGAAATTCCTACCTGGAAGAAACGTTCCGGGAATTCATTCTCAAAAGCGTTCATCTTTAAAGAACCGGTAAGGTCGGCACATAAACCGACTACATTCGGGTTTTTACGAGCTGCTTCCAAAAGTCCGGCACCAAATCCCGAACGAGTATCTTTTGTTTCTGTGTAAGTATATTTTTTCATCTGGAGGCTTTTAGTAGTCTGCTAATGTTTCTTCGTTTTGAGCCAATGCCGAAGCAAGCTCTTCGTCGTTAGGGGCAACACCGTGCCACTTATGAGATCCCATCATATAATCTACACCATGTCCCATTTCGGTATGAAGTAAAATACAAACAGGTTTTCCTTTTCCGGTTCTCGATTTAGCTTCTGCTAAAGCTGCAACAACTTTAGCCATGTCGTTTCCATCTTTCTCTACGAGAACATCGAAACCGAAAGCGGTAAATTTAGCTTCAAGATTTCCCATGTCCATCACCTCATCTGTACTACCATCAATTTGTTGACCATTAAGGTCGATCGTGCAAATTAGGTTGTCAACTTTCTTTGCTGAGGCATACATAGCTGCTTCCCAATTCTGTCCTTCTTGTAATTCGCCATCACCGTGAAGCGAATAAACGATTCGATCATCGCCATTCAACTTTTTCGTTTCTGCAGCACCTACGGCAACTGACATTCCCTGTCCTAAAGAACCTGAAGCTATACGTACGCCTGGTAAACCTTCGTGCGTAGTTGGGTGTCCTTGTAATCGGGAATCAATTTTACGGAAGGTAGCTAATTCGGCAACATCAAAGTATCCTGAACGCGCTAAAACGCTATAAAAAACAGGGGAGATGTGACCGTTAGAAAGGAAGAACAGGTCTTCACCTTTACCATCCATATCAAAGGAAGGATTGTGTTTCATTGTTTCGAAATACAGTGCAACGAGGAATTCGGTGCAACCTAATGAACCACCCGGATGTCCGGAATTATTTGCATGTACCATACGTACGATATCTCTACGTACCTGACTTACAGTTTGTTGGAGTTCTTGAGTGTTTGCCATGAGCTGTTTGAAAATTTTCGCATCAAAAATACAATAAAAAAGGTGATATGGAAGTTTTCGCGATCCCGATTTTTATTAGTGACCAGTGATCAGTATCGTCATCCCGAACTTGTTTCGGGATCCCAATGCTAAAAAGATTTCTCAGCAAAGAATTATTTTATCCATTCCAACTGGCAGAGTACGTCATCTATGGGATTCTGAAACAAGTTCAGAATGACGGCAAGACTTCAAGACTGCAAGACAATAATAGAACTACAAAGCATCAATCACTTCGATGCTCAATAGTGCCCAAACAAAGTAGCGCACCAGGCGGCCAATAAACATAAAGACTCCTGTTTTTAAGATGGAGCTTTGCATGATGCCAAGGCTAATAAGTATTATAGAGCCCAAGATGGGGATCCAACATAATAATGCAAGCAATTCAGGAGCAAAGCGATCCTTCCATGTAAATTGCTCCACCCGAGAGGGTGTAATTTTAAAGTACTTTTCAAGTAAATCCCATCGGGTGTAATAGCCCATGAAAAATGCTGTGTATCCACCCAGCCAATTACCAAGTGTGGCAACGAGTATTAATGGAAATAAAGGAAATCCCTGATAGAGGAGAACTCCTAGTAAAAGCTCAGCACCAAATGGAATGACCGAGCCTGCAAGAAATGCAGAAAGGAACAATCCCCAGTACCCATATGTTGCCCACGATTCCATAAGCCGGCAAAGGTATGTATTTTAGTAAATTAGTTTTAGTCATTTATTCTGCTTAATTTTTATAATTTTGGAATCTATTTTATTGAATATATTAGGAGTATGAAAATACAGAAATCGTATCAATCAAAAAATAAAATACGTATCGTAACTGCAGCCTCATTGTTTGATGGGCACGATGCAGCAATCAATATCATGCGTCGCATTATTCAGGCTACCGGGGTAGAGGTCATTCACCTTGGACACGACCGTTCGGTTGAAGAAGTAGTAAATACCGCCATACAAGAAGATGTGAATTCTATCGCGATGACTTCCTATCAGGGAGGGCATAATGAGTATTTTAAGTACATGTACGACCTGCTCCGGGAAAAAGGTGCAGGGCATATCCGTATTTTCGGTGGTGGAGGAGGAGTAATCCTTCCTGAAGAGATAAAAGACCTGATGAATTACGGTATCACAAGAATTTATTCTCCTGATGATGGTCGTGAGATGGGTTTACAAGGAATGATCAATGATCTGATAGAGAAGAGTGATTTTGCAACAGGAGAGCATCTTCCCGAAGATGTGCTTGAAAAAATACAGGCTAAAGACAAAAAAGTAATTGCTCAGGCGATTTCGGCAGCGGAGAATTTCCCGGAGAAATATGAAGATACCTTAAATGTTATTCGTGAGCTTTCTGCTAAGAACAAGGTTCCGGTATTGGGAATTACAGGTACGGGCGGTGCCGGTAAATCTTCTTTGGTGGATGAATTGGTTCGTCGGTTTTTAATTGATTTTGAGGACAAGCAAATAGCTATTGTTTCTGTGGACCCTTCCAAAAGAAAAACCGGTGGGGCTTTGTTAGGTGACCGTATTCGTATGAATGCCATCAATAACGAACGCGTTTACATGCGTTCTCTGGCCACACGTCAATCTAATCTGGCACTATCAAAGCATGTTTCGGAAGCTCTTGAAGTTTTAAAAGCAGCGAATTTTGACCTGATCATTCTTGAAACTTCCGGTATTGGTCAGTCAGACACGGAAATTGAAGAGTTTTCTGATGCCAGCTTATATGTGATGACACCTGAATATGGGGCAGCCACGCAGTTGGAGAAGATTGATATGCTGGATTTTGCCGATGTAATCGCCTTAAATAAATTCGATAAGCGTGGAGCTTTAGACGCATTACGTGATGTAAAGAAACAATACAAGCGCAACCATAATTTATGGGAGGCAAAAGATGAAGAGCTTCCGGTTTACGGAACCATCGCTTCTCAGTTCAATGATCCTGGGATGAATTCCCTGTATCGAGCAGTGGTAAACAAGGTTGTTGAGAAAACGGGAGCTGATCTAAGCTCTAGTTATACTCCGTCAGAAGAACAATCTGAAAAGATCTTTATTATTCCACCCAAACGTGTTCGTTACCTTTCTGAAATTGCAGAAAATAACAGAGCATACGATAAGTGGGTGGATGAGCAGGTAGAGGTTGCTCAGAAACTATACGCTTTAAATGAGTCGATGCTGACCCTTAAAGCTACCGAACTTGAAGATAAAGACCGGTTAATTAAGGGGCTTCAGGAAACTTATGAGAAAATTGCCCTGGACCTGGCACCTAAGAATATGCTTATTATTGAGCAATGGGCAGAAAAGCTTGAAAAATACAAAGCACCTTTGTATAAGTTTAAGGTAAGAGGCCGGGAATTGGCGATTCAAACACATTCTGAATCACTTTCTCACATTCAGATACCAAAAGTCTGCCTTCCTAAATACAAAGGTTGGGGCGATATTCTTCGATGGTCCTTACAGGAAAATGTGCCGGGTGAATTCCCCTTTACTTCGGGCTTATTTCCTTTTAAAAGAGAAGGTGAGGACCCCACACGTATGTTTGCCGGTGAAGGTGGCCCTGAAAGAACCAATCGTCGTTTTCACTATGTGAGTTTGGGAATGCCGGCCAAGCGTCTTTCTACAGCTTTCGACTCGGTTACTTTATATGGTAACGATCCGGGTCACCGACCTGATATTTACGGAAAGATCGGTAATGCCGGTGTTTCGATTTGTTGTTTGGATGATGCTAAGAAATTGTATTCCGGCTTCGATTTGTCGGCATCGGGTACTTCTGTTTCGATGACGATTAATGGTCCTGCACCCATGTTATTGGCTTTCTTTATGAATGCGGCCATCGACCAGCAGTGTGAGTTGTACATTAAAGAGCATGATTTAGAGAAAGAGGTAGAGAAGAAGATTGAAACCATTTTTAAGGAAAGAGCTGTTTCCAGACCTGTTTACCAGGGTGATCTACCGGAGGGTAACGATGGCTTAGGATTGATGTTATTAGGTCTTACGGGCGATATGATTCTTCCTGCAGATGTGTACCAAGACATTAAGAAATGTACTTTATCTCAGGTCAGAGGTACGGTTCAGGCAGACATCTTAAAAGAAGATCAGGCACAAAACACCTGTATATTCTCTACGGAATTCGCTTTGCGTTTAATGGGAGATGTTCAAGAGTATTTTATACAGAATACCGTTCGAAATTTTTATTCGGTATCTATTTCCGGTTATCATATTGCTGAGGCCGGAGCAAACCCGATCACGCAACTGGCATTTACTTTAAGCAATGGTTTTACGTACGTAGAGTACTATTTAAGTCGTGGCATGGAAATCAATGACTTTGGTCCAAATTTATCCTTCTTCTTCTCGAATGGTATTGATCCGGAATATTCTGTGATCGGTAGAGTTGCCAGAAAGATATGGGCGAAGGCGATGAAGAATAAATATGGTGCCGGTGAACGTGCTCAGAAATTGAAGTACCACATTCAAACTTCGGGTCGTTCCTTACACGCACAAGAAATCGATTTTAATGACATCCGTACGACGCTTCAGGCTTTGTATGCAATCTATGACAACTGTAATTCACTTCATACCAATGCATACGATGAAGCGATTACGACACCTACGGAAGAGTCGGTGCGTAGAGCTATGGCCATTCAGTTGATCATCAATCGTGAGTTGGGATTGGCGAAAAACGAAAATCCGATTCAGGGTTCATTCATTATAGAGGAGCTTTCCGATTTAGTTGAGGCAGCTGTATTGGAAGAATTTGATCGTATTAACGAAAGAGGTGGCGTACTGGGTGCCATGGAAACGATGTATCAGAGAGGGAAGATCCAGGAAGAGAGTCTTTATTACGAAACGTTAAAGCATACAGGAGCGTATCCCATTATAGGAGTGAATACTTTCTTAAGTTCCAAGGGTTCTCCTACGGTAATTCCTGCAGAAGTTATTCGTGCTACGGAAGAGGAGAAGAAATACCAGATCAATATGCTGGAGGGTCTACATGAGGCGCATAAAGATACCGAGGCCGATTCTTTGAAAAAACTTCAAGCTGCTGCACTTCATAATGAAAACATATTTGCTGAAATGATGGAAGCAGCTAAGACCTGTTCTCTGGGGCAAATGACGTCAACTTTGTTTGAAGTCGGGGGGCAGTATCGTAGAAATATGTAGAAAAAAGTTACAACTTAAAGACTGCATGACTTTTTTGAGCAGTCAGCTTTCAGCACCCCTAAGGGGGTGTTTTTTTATGCTTTATTAAGATTGTTTCACATAAATATTAATATTAGCTAATAATATATGTAGATAAAAGAATTTCTGTATATTGCAATATATTTACATAAGTAAATATATTAACTATATACTCCCCCTAGTATGAAATGTCCCCTCTTTTTGGCTACAATCTTCAGCCCCGTTTTTTTACAAGCTCAAATTATTGGTAATTGTAATGCTCCTTATAACACTCCGGAAGGATTGGTGGAGTTGCTTGTTGGTGAGGGCGTTGAGTTTTCGAATGTAACTTTTAGTGGTTTTGAATGTTCAGCAGGTTTTTTTGACGGAACTAATGATATCGGGTTTGAATCTGGATTGGTGATGTCCACCGGAGGTTTGGCATCTATTACTCCGGGTGGTTCTAGTGGTGCTCTTGGCGCCGCCGGGGTAGACGTTGATTTGGCAAGACAATTAGAAATTATAGGATCTACAGTGACAAATTTGAACAATTTAATTGTTCTTGAATTTGATTTTGTCCCTCTTTCTGATCTTGTAACTTTTGAGTATGTTTTTGCATCAAATGAGTATCCTAGTTTTACCTGTTCTCAATACAACGATATATTTGGTTTTTTTCTTTCCGGTCCTGGTATAACAGGTCCATTTACCAATAACGCAACAAATATTGCTTTAGTTCCTAATCCTGATGATCCTACGAGTTACACAGAAACACCCGTAATTATTAATACGATTAATTCAGGGAGTC
>Ga0066855_10000076_pt1 | contig 18868 bp, 16 predicted proteins | sample ETNtaG_14_FD_65604 | JGI IMG/M metagenome (GOLD analysis project Ga0066855, IMG submission 65604) | Marine microbial and viral communities from oxygen minimum zone, Eastern Pacific Ocean - ETNP201406SV73 | ecosystem: Environmental > Aquatic > Marine > Oceanic | place: Pacific Ocean: Eastern...
TATGATTTTTGCATATTTCTTGGGGATGTGTTCTTACCTGGCGGTTTCGAAAACAGTAAAAACTGCCGTTGGTTTAGGTGCAGCCGTAATATTCGTATTGGGTATTACCGTACCAATTAACTACCTATTGGAAAACTACGTATTAAAAGCAGGTGCTTTAGCATGGCTTTCAGAAGACCTGGCTGATGTAGATCTATCTTTCTTAAGCTTCATTATGTTCATCGCCGTTATTGCATCAATGGTACAATTGGTTGAAATGATCGTTGAAAAAGTATCTCCTGCCCTCTACAGTGCCTTAGGTATTTTTCTTCCATTGATCGCGGTAAACTGTTCCATCCTGGGTGGTGCTTTATTTATGCAGGAAAGACAATACTCAACCATCGCCGAAGCAACAGTTTTTGGTTTAGGTTCGGGTGTGGGTTGGTTCTTAGCCATTGTAGCCATCGCTGCAATTCGCGAAAAGATCCGTTATTCAAATGTTCCTGCGCCGCTTAGAGGTTTAGGGATTACCTTCATCATTACCGGTTTGATGGGTATCGCCTTTATGAGCTTTATGGGTATTCAATTATAATTCTGAAAAGACAGTAAAATGGGTATTACACTTATAACAACAATATTGGTATTTCTTGCCGTAGTATTATCACTGGTAGGAATACTTTTGTTTGCCAAAGCGAAATTATCTCCGGGTGGGAAAGTTAAGCTTGTCATAAATGGTGAAAAAGAAGTCGAAGTTGATGCAGGTAGCACAATCCTTTCTACTTTAGGTGAAAATAAAATCTTCTTACCATCCGCTTGTGGTGGTGGGGGTACTTGTGCCATGTGTAAATGTCAGGTTACTGAAGGGGGAGGCGAAATTCTTCCTACCGAAAAACCTTACTTCTCACGTAAAGAAATTGCTGATGACTGGCGTTTGGGTTGTCAGGTAAAGATTAAAAACGACATGAACATTGAAATTCCTGAAGAAATCTTCGGAATTAAAAAATGGGAATGTGAAGTAATCTCTAACTACAACGTAGCCACTTTTATTAAAGCCTTTATCGTAAGATTACCTAAAGGGGAAACGCTAGACTTTGAAGCAGGTGGATACATACAGATTGATGTTCCAGAAATCGAAGTTGACTTTAAAGACATGGACATTCGCCCGGAACCAAACGATCCTGCCGGACCGGACAAGTTCAAAGGTGAATGGGATAAATTCGGTTTATGGCCATTAAAAATGAAGAACGAAGAAGAGTGTTTCCGTGCCTACTCTATGGCCAATCACCCTGCTGAAGGAAACATCGTCATGCTAACCATTCGTATTGCTACACCACCATGGGATAGAGAAAAGAATGCTTGGATGGATGTAAATCCGGGTATTTGTTCTTCTTACGTATTCTCTCGTAAAGTAGGTGATAAAGTAACCATTTCAGGTCCTTACGGTGAATTCTTCATCAAAGATACCGACGCTGAGATGGTTTACATCGGTGGTGGTGCAGGTATGGCGCCAATGCGTTCACATTTATTCCACCTATTCCACACCTTAAAAACGGGTCGTAAAGTAACCTATTACTACGGTGGGCGTTCTAAGCGTGAATTATTCTATGAAGAAGACTTCCGTCAGATAGAAAAGGAGTTCCCGAACTTCAAGTTCCACATTGTTCTTTCTGACCCTGCACCGGAAGATAATTGGAAAGAGAAAAAGAGTTTAGACGATGAAGGAGATGGTTTCTTAGGCTTCGTACACAATGCGGTAATCGAGCACCACTTAACTCCTCACGAAGCTCCTGAAGATATCGAGTTCTACTTCTGTGGTCCTCCAATGATGAATCAAGCCGTTATTAAAATGTGCGATGACTGGGGTGTACCTCCAGAAAACGTTGCATTTGATGACTTCGGTGGATAATCGATACAAAACAAAAAAGACTCGCTTTGCGAGTCTTTTTTGTTTTAAGTTCTAAGTTTTGAGTTTTAATTTATGAATTAAAATGTAGTTTCTAATTGAATAATCATTGTTATTCAACTTAAAACTCATCACTCAAAACTCATTTTTAACTACTTTTGAGATTAACAATGAAAAAACTATTCTATCTTCTTTCACTCCTACTGATTTCTTGTGGAACGACAACCACAAATAAAGTATTGGTAAGCAACTACGGATACACACAGGGAACTACCTACAACATTCGTTACATGAGTACCGATGCAGTAAATTATCAAAGTGATATTGATAGCATATTACATGCCGTTGATCAATCACTTTCTACTTATGTGGAAGAATCAGTTATTAGTAAGATCAATAAAAACGAGTCTATGCAAACAGACTCTTTATTTATGCGTGTGTTTGAAATGGCTGTGAACATAGCTAAAGAAACGGATGGCACTTTCGACCCAACAATTGCTCCAGTTGTTAACTTCTGGGGCTTCGGATTTGAAGAAATAGCGGAGAAAGATGAGAGTGTGCTTACAGACTTAATGAAAACCGTAGGCTACGAAAAACTAACCATTCAAGATAGTTTGGTGGTCAAATCAAACCCGAATACCCAAATAGATTTTAATGCCATCGCTCAAGGATTTACGGTTGATCTGATTGGAGAACATTTACAAAAACTTGGCCTAACCAATTACATGATTGAGATCGGAGGAGAATTAAAATGCCATGGCTTAAATGCCGACGGTGAATTATGGCGCATCGGAATTGACAAGCCTTCGGAAAACATTCAACAAGACCGTTTTCAAGCCATCATCGAAGTAACAGACAAAGCAGTAGCGAGCTCCGGGAATTACCGTAAATTTAAAGTGGATGAGGAAACGGGGATGAAATATGCACACACCATAAATCCTAAAACCGGAAAACCCATACAAACAAATTTATTGAGCGTAACCATTGTAAGTGAATCCTGTATGCAAGCTGATGCTTTAGCTACCGCATGTATGATCATGGGGGTAGAAAAAAGTATTGAGTTCATAAACAGCAAACCGGAATTGGATGCACTGCTCATCTACTCAGACCCTAAGGGAGAATGGTTGAAATACCAAACCAAAGGCTTTAAAAAAATGAGTGTTTATCAAAGTAAGTAAATCCCCTCCTTAATAAGGAGGGGTGCCCGAAGGGCGGGGAGGTCATACCCCCTCCGTCACTTCGTGACACCTCCCCCGAAGACTCGGGGGAGGATAAAAGCTCAAAACTCAGAAACAACCAACAACCAAATGAAAATCGTATTTGCCACTAACAACCCCAATAAACTGAAAGAAATTCAAGCTCTGATGCCAACAGGAATTGAGATATTAAGTCTGAAAGAAATCGGTTGTACGGAAGACATTCCTGAAACGGGTGACACACTGGAAGCCAATGCTTTTCAAAAGGCGCATTATTTAAAAGAACACTATGGTTACGATTGCTTTGCCGATGATACAGGTTTAGAAGTTGATACTTTAGAAGGCGCACCAGGAGTTTACTCTGCGCGTTATGCAGGTCCGGAACGAAGTGCAGAAGCCAACATGGCTAAAATTCTCTCAGAGCTTAAAGGAAATAACAATCGAAAAGCACAATTCAGAACGGCGATTGCATTGATCCTAAACGGTGAAGAACACCTTTTTGAAGGGAAAGTTGAAGGACACATAAGCGAAGCCAAACAAGGCAAAGAAGGTTTTGGTTACGACCCTATTTTTATTCCGGAAAACGAAACGCGAAGCTTTGCTCAAATGAGCATGGAAGAAAAAGGAGCCATCAGCCACAGAGGAAGAGCCGTCAGGAAATTGGTAGAGCACCTTGGTAGGTTAGTAGATTAGTAAATTGGTAGATTAGTAGGTGTCACCCATAACCAACAACGACCAACCAACAACCAACAACTTCCAACCAACAACCAAATTGTTAATATCTTAAAGCATCAAAAAAGGTGAAATTTCAAAACATCTTTTATATTTGAAACTCTTGAAATAGTGAGAAACATCTATGGGAAATTTCATTGTATCGGCACGTAAGTACAGACCACAAACCTTCGACACAGTCGTTGGTCAGCAGTCCATTACCAATACATTAAAAAATGCCATTGTAAACGACCATTTGGCACAAGCCTTTTTATTTTGTGGTCCGCGTGGTGTGGGTAAAACCACTTGTGCGCGTATTCTCGCCAAAACGATCAACTGTTTAAACCTTAAGACTGAAACGGAAGCCTGTAATGAATGTGAATCTTGCACTTCATTTAACGAGCAACATTCCTTTAACATTCACGAGCTCGACGCTGCTTCAAACAACTCGGTTGAAGACATCCGTAACCTGGTAGAGCAAGTACGTATTCCTCCACAAGTTGGCGATCGTAAGATTTACATTATCGATGAGGTACACATGCTCTCTCAGGCTGCATTTAATGCCTTCTTAAAAACATTAGAAGAACCACCGGCACATGCTATTTTCATTTTAGCAACAACCGAAAAGCACAAAATCATCCCGACCATTCTTTCGCGTTGTCAGATTTTCGACTTCAAAAGAATTCAAGTAGAAGATGTAGCTTCTCACCTGGCTAAAATTTGTGAACAAGAAAATATCGAATTTGAACCGGATGCACTACACATCATAGGTCAGAAAGCTGATGGTGCTTTGCGAGACGGACTTTCCATATTCGATAGAATGGTCAGTTTTAATCAAGCTAAGATCACCTACAAAGACACCATTGAGAACTTAAACATTCTCGATTACGATTACTATTTTAAAGCAGTAGATCAGGCTTTAAAACAAGACATCCCCTCTTCCCTGCTTACCTTTAATGAGGTCCTTCAAAAAGGCTTTGATGGGCACAATTTCATTAACGGATTAGCAGAACACCTACGCAATGTGTTGGTTTGTAAAAACCCACAAACCGTAGAACTTTTAGAAGTAGGTGATACCATTAAGACGAAATATGTAGAGCAATCTCAAAATTGCAATCAAGACTTCATTTTAGGAGCCCTAGAAATATGCAACGAATGCGACGTGCAATACAAAGCCAGTAGAAACCAAAGACTACTTGTAGAGCTTGGCTTAATGCAAATTTGTTCTCTTTCTTCTCAAGGAGGACTAAAAAAAAAACGCCGTAAGTCATTCATCTTAGCACATACACCTTCTGCTAAGCCAAAAACAAAAGCTCAGAATACTGTCGAAGTTCCTTCAGTAAAAGCGAAGATTAACCAATCGCACACACAAACACCAAAAGTAACTGAAGCTGAAAAAACACAAAAAGCCATTCTCAAAAAGGCGAATCCTTCTATCGTAGGTAAAATTAAAAAAGGTGGTTTGACCGGATTGTCTATCAACCAATTCTTAAATAAAAAAGAAGGTGAAGAAGAAGATCAAGAAATTAAAGTAGCTACCGGAGAATCGCGTTCTGATTTTAACCAGGAAAAACTCAACCCATTATGGTTAGAATACGCAAAAATCATTGAGAAAAAAGGGAAAATATCCCTTTTCCGACTCTTCTCAGAGCAATTTCCAAAAATTGACAACAATTACCTTTTACATTTCCCTGTTGAGAGTCAGGCATTAGCAGAAGATTTACAGACAGAAAAACCTGAGCTACTTACCTTCCTGAGAAAATCATTAAACAACTACGGCATTAACATCGACTTCCCGGTAATGGCAGTTGAAGAAAGTAAAATGCTCTACACACCTCAAGACAAATTCAAGCATATGACAGAGAAACATCCCAAGTTGATGTACCTGAAAAAGCTTTTAGATTTAGATTTGAATTAAATAGCTGACAGCAATCAGCTCTCTGCTTTCAGGTACTTCTTATCCACATAAAAAGTTCCAAAAGGCAGTACCGAACCTAGTAATACTACAACCAGTGTCTTCAAACTCCAATTTTGTTCTTGCTTGAAGTAAAAAGCAAACCCAAGATAAGCCACAAATAAAATTCCGTGCGGCATCCCTAACAACTTCACATATCCGGGGTCTCCGAGTGCATATTTAACAGGAACTGCAATAAAAAGTAAAAGTAAATAAGAAACTCCTTCTAAAAAGGCAATAAGTCGGAATAGGTTCATGGTTGTTGGTTGTTGGTTGTTGGTTGTTGGTTGTTGGTTGTTGGTTGTTGGTTGTTGGTTGTTGTAAGCAAAACTAATAGTTCCTAATTAGATAAAGAAGATAAATTCATTGTTTAAACAAAAAAAGAGGCTTTCGCCTCTTTTTTACGAATTCAACTTTTGCATTTCTTCTTCAAAAGCCTTTTTAAACTTTTCATAATCGTAATCAATTTTTAGCAAATCGTCTTTCATCATACGTTCATGAAATTTATCAACTAGTTTTTGTGCTGATAGTTCAATAGCGATGTACGTTTTAAATTTATCTTCTGAAGTTTTTGTCAGCTTCTCACAAATGGTTTTAACCCCCGCAAGCTCTTCCCTGATCACCTTATCACTAAAACCTTCAAAGTGTTCTTTAAGCACTTCAACATTATTGAATTCAGAAGATTCCACATAACTATCAACCACCAATTCTACCAAAGAATTTACAGAAAAAGCTAAGTCTGCTCTGGCATTACTTAAAGCCTTCTTCTTTGAAACTACCTGATCTAAACTCACGCCAATATTATGCGCTCTGAAATACTTTTTATTGGTAAAAAAATCAGCTCCTGAACAAGGCATTACAACTTCTACATCTGGTTCCGGCACAGGCTGATCTGCAGCTTTCTTAGAACCACTACACGAAAATAATAAGGGGATAACACCCAGTACTAAAATGTACTTTTTCATATGCCTATTTTTTATTCAAACGGATTTGAAAACTGAGAATCATTTAAAAACTCCTCATCTGTAAGTGTACGTAGAAATGCGATTAGTGCTTGTTTATCTTCCGGAGACAATAACAAACCATCACCAATATTCTTCATTAAGGGATCTACCGTAGAAGACATGTGTCCTCCAGAATTGTAATGCTCTACCACCTCTTCCAAACTTGCAAAACGACCATCATGCATGTAAGGTGCAGTAACTTCAATATTTCTTAAAGTAGGGGTTTTGAACTTTGCCCGATCCAAATCGCTTTCTGTTACCTCATACACACCCAAATCCGAAAAATCATCATCGCCATCCAAGCCATTATTATGAAACGTAAAGTCTGTAAAATGAGGCGCCCCATGACAATGAAAGCAATCCGCTCCGGCAGAAAAATTAGTTCGATCTACATTAAACAGATCCCAACCTCTAAGCTCTTGTTCAGTAAACATCCCCTCGCCCCGAGACCATTTATCCCATTTTGAATTTCCTGAAATTAAAACCCTTTCAAACTGCGCTATGGCCTTAACCACATGAGTAGAATCTATTTCATCGATATCAAGCGCTTTTTTAAACAATTCAGGATATTCGGAATGCACATTTAACCTTTCAGCAACATTTAACCAGGTAGTATGCATCTCAATAGGATCTACAACAGGTTCCAATGCCTGCTCTTCCAAACTTCCTGCTCTACCATCCCAAAATAAAGTAGGACTCCAGGCCAAATTAAACGCAACCATAGAATTTCGATCTCTCTGAACACCATCAATACCCGTACTAAAACGACTTGAATCCGTAAACCCAATTGCCTGCTGATGACAAGATGCACAGGACTGAGTTCCGTCTCCACTTAAAATTGGATCGTAAAATAACATTCGCCCTAATTCTACACCTTCCATCGTTAAAGGATTATCTGCTGGAATATCCATCGGAGGTAAAGTTGAAGGTATCTCCAAAGCATAAGGCGTTGTATTGTATTCATCCGGCTCATCACAATCACTTATGCAACAAGATGGGATAACCACAACAACTAATAAAAATAATATGAGGCGCTTAATAATGCTCATAAATCAAATTTAGAAAATTTATCTACTTAAAAAGTAAACAAATGTCATACCATAATCAGTAGTCAAAAAATAAATAACTAATTCATAATGACAGATTAATAATTGTCAAATCGGAGAAGAAAGTATTTCAGCAATCAGGTATCAGCTTTCAGAACCCAAAGGGGTGTAACTAAATCGTTAATCGTTGAACCACGATAGCTATCAGAATAATCAAATTTAAATTATATTTGAGCTCAATTTTAACCCAATGATTGCAGAAGAAAAAACTCAGATCTATTTCAATTCAGATTTAGACTCAGAATTAAGAGCCATAGTTCAAAAAGTACTTTCTGAAGAACGAATTACCGTTGAAGAAGGCATCCTTTTATTTGAAAAAGGAGAATTAGGTTTTTTAGGCAGTCTGGCCAATCATATCCGAACTAAAAAACACGGCGACTACACCTATTTCAACAGAAATTTTCATGTAGAGCCAACAAACATTTGCGTTTTCGACTGTAAATTCTGTTCATACTCCAGATTACTAAAACACCGACAAGAAGGCTGGGAATTAAGTGCCGATGACATTTTCGATAAGGTTAAGGAATACGATGAACAACCCGTTACCGAAGTTCACATCGTAGGTGGAGTTCATCCGAAAATGGGTCTACACTATTTTGCTAAGCTCATCAAAAGAATTAAGGATCACAGAACCGATCTACACGTAAAAGCCTTTACTGCTGTAGAACTAGAATACATGTGTCGTAAAGCCAAAGTTTCATACGAAGAAGGTTTAACCATCCTTAAAGAACACGGTCAGGATTCGCTTCCGGGGGGGGGTGCCGAAATTTTTGATGAAGAATTAAGATCTCGTATTTGTGATGACAAATGTACTTCTGACGAATGGCTGGAAATTCATGAAACAGCACACAAAGTAGGTATGCCATCAAATGCAACACTGCTTTACGGTCATTGCGAAAGCTACGCACATCGCATAGACCACATGAATCGCTTAAGAGAACTTCAGGATAAAACAGGAGGCTTCAACACATTCATTCCTTTAAAATTTCGCAACGGGAACAATCAAATGTCTGATGTACCTGAAGTTTCTACCATAGAAGATCTAAAAATGTACGCTGTTTCAAGGATTTTCCTTGACAACTTCAATCATATTAAAGCTTACTGGCCAATGATCGGTAGAAATACAGCACAAATGTCACTCAACTTTGGTGTTAACGATATCGATGGAACCATTGACGATTCTACAAAAATCTATTCCATGGCCGGAGCTGAAGAGAAAAACCCAAATCTAAGTACCAAAGAACTTTGTAAGCTCATAGAAGATATCGGGCGTCATCCAATTGAAAGAGGCACGCTTTACAATGTTATTAACGACTACAAAGACTACGATTGGTCTGCTGAAACAGCTAAAAATTAGACACTAAAAAAGGTCGTCTGAAAAATAACTTTCAGACGACCTTTTTTTTTAGATTCTTGTAAATAGTTTTACGCGCTCAAATAAGCTAGAATATTCTTCTCTACTCGATTCAATACATCCGTAACATCAGCTTTCACAAACTTGTCTCCGGTAATATTTTCATAAAGCTCTATGTACCTTTCAGATACGGAGTCGATAAACGCCCCATCCATATCAGGGATTTGCTGACCATCTTTACCTTGAAAACCATTAGAAATCAACCACTGACGAACAAACTCTTTCGATAATTGTTTTTGTGATTCATCTGCATCTTGACGATCTGCATAGCCATCCATGTAAAAGTAACGGGAAGAATCCGGAGTATGAATCTCATCAATCAACGTGATGTTCCCATCCTTATCTGTACCAAATTCATATTTGGTATCTACTAAGATCAAGCCCATATCAGCAGCTATTTCAGTACCTCTCTGGAAAATTTCTCGCGTGTACTTTTCCAAAAGCAAGTAATCTTCTTCAGAAACAAGCCCCTGCTTTAAAATTTCTTCTCTAGAGATATCCTCATCGTGTCCTACATCCGCTTTTGTTGTAGGTGTAATAAGAGGCGTAGGGAACTTATCATTCTCTTTCATTCCATCAGGCATCGCAACACCACAAAGAATTCTTTTACCATCACGATACTCTCTCCAGGCATGTCCGGAAAGATAACCACGAATAACCATTTCCACTTTAAAAGGCTCACAATATTTACCAACAGTCACCATAGCATCAGGCATCGCAATCTTCCAATTGGGAACAATATCTTCCGTTGCATCCAAAAATTTAGCTGCAATTTGGTTCAATACCTGACCTTTAAAAGGTATCCCTTTAGGCATCACTACATCGAATGCAGAGATGCGATCAGAAACGATCATCACCAATAAGTCATTGTTAATTGTGTACACTTCACGTACTTTCCCGTGGTAAACTTTCGTTTGGCCCGGAAAATCAAAATCAGTTTTTAAAATCGTGTTTCCCACTTTATTTCTCCTTTATTTGTTCTTCTTGTTTGTAAGCTTTTATGATTTTCATCACCAACTTATGGCGAATCACATCTTTTTCGTCTAAGTAAACTATTCCAATCCCCTTTACTTTACCCAACAATTCTAAAGAATGGCGCAAACCAGACTTTTGACGATTCGGTAGATCTACCTGAGTCATGTCTCCGGTAACAACAAATTTAGCAGAACGCCCCATACGGGTAAGGAACATTTTCATTTGTTGTACAGTCGTATTTTGTGCTTCATCTAAAATCACAAAAGCATTATCAAGAGTTCTACCTCTCATAAATGCTAATGGAGCAATCTGGATTACTCGTTCCTCAATAAATGTTTTTAGCTTTTCAGCGGGAATCATATCGTTAAGCGCATCATACAAAGGCTGCATGTAAGGATCTAACTTATCCTTCATATCACCCGGCAAAAAACCAAGATTCTCTCCTGCTTCTACAGCAGGTCTGGTTAAAATAATACGTTTTACTTCTTTATTCTTCAAGGCTCTTACCGCCAGAGCCACAGCCGTGTATGTTTTACCCGTACCGGCAGGTCCAATGGCAAAAACCATATCATTGTCATGCGACAGATCAACTAGTTTTCGCTGATTGGCCGTACGTGCCTTTACAAGTTTACCATGTGTACCATGTACAATAACATCGTCATCTAATTCTAAAACCACATTGTGGTCTTCCATAATTAAACGATCAATATTACTTTCGGTTAATCTATTGTATTTATGAAAATGCTGAATAAGAACCTGCAACTTGGTTTCAAATTGCTCAATAATTTCTTCTTCACCCAAAACAGTAAGCTTACCTCCACGTGCAATAATTTTCAATTTTGGATAGTAAGACTTAATTAAGTCCAATTTTGAATTTCGAGAGCCATAGATTTCTATGGGATCGATGTCGGTTAATGTAAACTTTTTTTCTGCCAAATAGTTGATATTTATTTAGTTAAACGAATTCCAATGAAATTCTTTTCAACTAAGATTATTTGCTTAATTTTAACACACAAAATAACAAATTTCATCAAATTATTTCAAGTAAACTTAGCTGTTTTTCAGCAATATGGCAATCATTACATTAACAAGCGATTACGGTAACAAAGATTATTTTACCGCTGCCATAAAAGGAGCGATCTTATCGGAGGCTCCCCAAGCTCAAATTGTAGACATCTCTCACCGGATTTCTCCCTTCAATATTCAGGAGGCAGCTTACATTCTCAAAAATGCCTACCATCATTTTCCAGAAGGAACCATACACATGATCGGCATTGATGCTGAAGCTACGAAAACAAAACAACACGTAGCTTGTAAAGTTGACGGACACTATTTTATCGGTGCAGATACAGGCATATTCTCTTTGATGTTCCCTTATTTTAAAGCAGAACAAATTATTGCTTTAAATATTTCCCAGGAATCAGATAGTATTCCCTTTCCTATGAAAGATGTATTTGTAAAAGCTGCCTGCCACCTTAACAGAGGCGGAACTTTGGGTGTTATTGGTCGCCAAATAGAGCAACTAAAAGAAGTTAAGGATTTCCAACCTACCCTGTCGGCAGACCGAAAAGTTCTAAATGGTCAAGTAATTTACATAGATCACTACGGAAACGTCATTAGTAATATTACTGAAAAATTCTTCAGGGAGTCTGTTGCAGGAAAAACATTTGAGATAAAACTACCTAGAAGAAACAATATTAAATTACTACACAAATCATACAGTCAGGTTACCGAAGGAGAAATGCTTGCATTATTCAACTCAGCAGGTCATTTAGAAATTGCCATTAATAAAGGCGATGCAAATGTAGCGAATGGTGCCAGTGGATTACTGGGAATAAAAGTGAAAGATCGAATTAGTATCGAATTCTTATGATAATCAGGATTGTAAAATTAAGTTTCCATGCTGAGCATATTTCAGCTTTTAAAACGATATTTGAGGAGAGTAAACAGAAAATTCTGGCTCAAAAAGGTTGTCATCGTGTAGAAATGCTACAAGATGTAAATGAAAAAAATATTTTCTTCACCTACAGCTGGTGGGATTCTGAAGACGATTTAAACAAATACAGACAATCCGAATTATTTGAGGGTGTTTGGAACAAAACAAAAATATTATTCAACGACAAGCCTGAGGCCTGGAGTACTGAAAAAATCAATGAAGAACAATGATCAGCATTCTCAAAAAAGAACTAAACAGCTTTCTTAGCTCATTAACCGGCTACATGGTTGTATTGGTGTTTTTAATTCTCAACGGATTATTTCTTTGGGTATTCCCGGGATCATTCAACTTATTAGATTCGGGATATGCAGGTCTCGACGGACTTTTCTTTTTGGCTCCATGGGTGTTTTTATTTTTAATCCCGGCACTAACCATGCGTTTCTTTGCAGATGAACTTAAAACAGGTACCATAGAACTACTCCTTACCAAACCAATTAGTGAATTAGAATTGGTATTGGGAAAATATTTTGCCGGACTCATTTTATGCCTCATCGCTCTGGCCCCTACTTTAATGTATGTGCTCAGTATTTACATTTTAGGGCAACCCCAAGGAAATCTCGACTGGGGAGCTACCATAGGGTCCTACATAGGCTTAATATTCCTTTCAGGAGTGTATGTTTCCATAGGTGTTTTTGCTTCGAGCTTAACAGAAAACCAAATCGTAGCCTTTATTCTTTCCTTATTCTTTTGCTTTTTCTGCTTTTCCGGTTTTGAACAGATTGCAACCCTATTATCACATACAGGAATGGAGTTAAGTATTGAAAAATTAGGAATAAGCTACCATTACAATGCAATTAGCAGAGGAGTTGTAGACACACGAGATGTATTGTATTTCGTTAGCTTAATCAGTCTTTTCCTTTTTGGAAGCAAATTATCACTTCAAAGCAAAAAATGGTGATGCAAAACAGAAAAAAAGATATCACTCAATTTTTAAGTATTCTCGTAATCATTGTACTTATTAATATCATTGGTTCTCTGGCACACCACCGTTTTGACCTAACTAAAGAAGGTCGATATTCACTTTCCGATGCTTCCAAAGAACTACTATCAACCCTTGGCGACTACATCTATGTTGAAGTGTATCTGGAAGGCGATTTTCCTGCGGGAATTGAACGCTTAAGTCTGGAAACACGCCAGATCTTATCTGAATTTAAATCTCAAAATAACCTCATACAATACACCTTCATTAACCCTACCGAAAGTAGAGACGATAAAACGAGAAATGAAATTATTAAGCAGCTCTACGAAAAAGGCTTAAACCCTACCAGCTTACAGGTTAAAGATGGCGATAGTTATTCCGAAAAAATTATTGTACCCGGAGCTATTGTGAAATACGGTGCTAAAGAAATAGCAGTACAATTATTAAAAAATCAAATTGCTGGCAGTACCGACCAAAATTTAGAACAATCTATTCGTGAGCTCGAATATGAATTTACAAATGCCATTAAGCAACTAAAAACACCCTTAAAACCCGGAATTGCATTTTTAACCGGACATGGAGAACTAGAAGGTACTGAAATTGAAGACCTAACTAACACTTTAGCGCAACAATATTCCATAGATAAAATTGATCTGCGCGAATTTGAAATCGACTCATTAGGAGAACCCGATCTGGGAAAGAAATTAAGAGATCTAAAACTAAAAAAGCTATTGTTAATAGCGAAACCCCAAACGACATTTCAAAATCTGGACAAATACTTTATCGACCAATATGTAATGAGTGGCGGTAAAGTAATTTGGATGCTCGATGCAACCAATGCCGATATGGACTCGCTGTCGAACAAAGGCTCATTCCTTGCTTATCCTCTAAGAGATCTAAATCTAAGCGATCAACTTTTTAAATACGGAGTTCGTCTAAATAGCGATTTGGTTGAAGATATTTCTTCATCTAAAATCCCTATTCCTGTAAGTTTTGTCAATGATGTACCTAAATGGGAATTATTACCCTGGAGATATTTCCTGGTATCTATCCCTACATCAAGCCATCCGATAACAAGTAATCTAAATGCCGTAAAACTTAATTTTGCAGGAAGTATTGACACCGTTAAAACCAACACAAAAATCAACAAAACTGTTCTTCTGCACACTTCTCCCTACACAAAATTGGCAAACACACCTTACGAAGTAAGTTTGCAAAAGGCTTTGAACCCTCCTGTGCAGGAAGAATTCAATAAAGGATCTCGGGCACTGGCCGTGTTACTCGAAGGTACTTTTGAATCCATCTTCAAAAACAGAATCAATCCGTTAAGCAAAAAACTTCCGTTTAATGAATCGAGTAAAGCAACGCGAATGCTGGTTATTTCAGATGGCGATATTGCACAAAATGAAGTTTCTAGAGGTGCAGCGCTCCCTTTAGGTTTCGACAAATACGAAAAACGTCAATATGGTAACAAAGACTTTATTCTCAACTCTATTGACTACCTGTTAGAAGAAGATGCACTAATAAATGTGAGAACCCGAGAGTTAAAAATGCGTTTGCTGGACGTTCAAAAAATAAACCGGGAAAGAAGTTTTTGGCAAATACTTAACCTTGTGGTACCGGTACTATTGATCATTCTATTCGGATTAATAAAGCAACATAATAGAAAGAAAAAATATGCTCATGAAAAATAGAAATATCATATCCATCGCCCTTATTGTTTGCTTGGGAATCTCAGCCTATCTGTTAAATAAGAAAGAAAATTCCATTACACGTACCGACCGTAGAGATTTTGCCGTTGCTGACACCAGTGAAGTAGTTAAAGTAATTTTAACCTCCAAGGCTCCGAAAACAGCAATATTAGAACGTGTAAACGAAAGTTTATGGACCATTAACGAGAATTACAAAGCTAGAAAATCGGGAATATTTTACCTGTTAAAAACACTACAACGTATGGAAATTGCACATCCGGTGCCCTTATCTATGCGTGATAACGTACTGGGTAACCTCGCCGTTAAAGGAATTAAAGTTCAGGTTTTCCTTGAAAATGGTGAAGAAAAAACACTTTATGTTGGTGGAGAAAACCAAGAACTTACCGCAACCTTTATGATGTTGCAGGGAGCTACAGAACCTTATGCCGTTCACATCCCGGGATTCCGAGGGTATTTATCGGGCAGATTCTTTACCCATGAGTATTTATGGAGAGATAAAACCATCATGAATTACGACAATCTCAATATTACTTCCATAAAAATGCAATACCACGATGTAAATGAAAAAAGTGAATCTTTTCAAATAGAAAAGACAAATGAAAACTTCCGGCTGTCAGCTTTTAATTCACAAACTATTATTGAAGCTAATTCCAAAAAAATGGATAGCTACATAGCCTCATTCAGAAAACTGTACGCAGAGAGTTTTGTTTCGGGGACTTTAAACACAGACTCCTTACTACAAACAAAACCTATTTTCGACCTTACCGTAAGCACGGTAAATGAACCAAAAACACATATTAAGGTATTTCACAAAAAAGCTGCAAAAGGTACTTATGTTGACGGAGACATCACCATGCGCGATCCGGAAAGAATGTATGCCCTTGTAAATGATGAAGACTGGATGGTTATCCAGCTAAATACCTTCAAAAAAGTGATGAAAAAATTATCTGAGCTAAAGAAATAACATCAGACCCCGGCTTTAAATAAATTACACAAACTCATATTTCCTGTTTTGGATTTTAATTTGTTAAAAAGTACTACAGAATTGTGAATAAACGAAGGCGAACAAAATAGCCCGTTTTTATTTAGATAATTACATTTGATTTACTGAAATAAAATCCAAGACACAATGAAGTTTATTGTTTCCAGTTCAAAGCTTTTAAAACAATTACAAACCATCAGCGGTGTAATTAACTCTAGCAATACACTACCTATTCTCGACAACATCTTGTTTGAGATCGCCGATAATAATCTAACCATTTCAGCTTCTGATCTGGAAACGACCATGTCAACAACATTAAATGTTGAAGCAGATGAAAATGGTAGTGTTGCAATTCCTGCAAAATTACTTCTAGATACCCTTAAAACTTTCCCTGAACAACCACTTACTTTCCTTATCGATACCGATAAGAATTGCATAGAAATTAGTTCCGATCAGGGTAAGTATGCTTTAGCCTTCCAAAATGGGAACGAATTCCCTAAAGCTCCGGGAATTGAAGCTGCAAGTACAGCATTAATCCATTCTGACATTATTGCTACAGGTATCAATAAAACCATTTTTGCTACAGGAAATGACGATTTACGTCCGGTAATGTCCGGTGTATTTTGCAAGTTTAGTGATTCAGGTTTAACACTGGTATCAACAGATGCCCATAAACTGGTTCGTTACACACGCCACGATGTAACAAGTGATCAAAGTGCTGAATTCATTCTTCCTAAAAAACCTTTAAATATCTTAAAAGGTATTTTAGCTGCTGCAGATGAAGAAGTGAAAATTGAATACAACGAAACAAATGCCAAATTTAGCTTTGGCTCAATTGTTCTGACTTGTCGTTTAATTGATGGGAAATACCCAAACTACAATGCTGTAATCCCTCAAGAAAACCCGAATAAGCTTACCATAGATCGATTGTCGTTCTTGAACTCTGTAAAAAGGGTTTCCATATTCTCAAACAAAACGACACACCAAATACGCTTAAAAATTGCCGGTAATGAAATGCATATCTCTGCTGAAGATCTCGACTTCTCTAACAAAGCAGACGAACGCTTATCATGCCAATATGAAGGATCTGATATTGAGATCGGTTTCAACTCACGTTTCTTAATGGAAATGATCTCTAATCTCGAAACAGAACAAACCCACCTTGAAATGTCTGCCCCCAACCGTGCAGGTATTCTACTTCCTGAAGGAAATTCTCAAGATGGTGAAGACATCCTCATGTTAGTCATGCCCGTAATGTTAAACAATTAAATATTCATCCCCCGATGAATTAAAAAGCCTTCACAATAATTATTGTGAAGGCTTTTTTCTGTTTTCTAAACTAAAAATTATAAAACTTTTGCTGACTTTACCTTTTGACTAGTTAAAGCCATATCAACCACCTGTATCATATCTTCAACATAATTGAACGTCAAACCTTTTAGATAATTGGCTTTAATTTCAAGGATATCTTTTTCGTTGTCTTTACAAAGAATGATCTCTTTGATACCAGCACGTTTGGCAGCAAGAATTTTTTCTTTAATCCCCCCTACCGGAAGCACTTTACCTCTAAGGGTAATTTCACCACTCATCGCCAAACTCTTTTTTACTTTTTTCTGTGAGAACAAAGAAGATAGAGAAGTCAACATCGTAATACCTGCTGAAGGTCCATCTTTAGGAACCGCTCCTTCGGGAACGTGAATATGAATATCCCACTTATTAAAAACTTCCGGCTTTAATCCAAATTTATCATGATTTGACTTGATGAATTCCAAAGCTAAACTAGCCGACTCTTTCATCACCTTTCCTAAGTTACCCGTAAGCGTTAACTTCCCCTTACCAGGACTTAAACTAGACTCAACAAATAAAATACTACCCCCTACCGATGTCCATGCCAAACCTGTTACCACACCGGCAACATCATTGTTTTGGTATTTATCTTTACTGAAACGATGCGCTCCTAAAATATTAACAATCGCATCGTTGGTAAGCTTAGATTCATACACCTCTTCCATGGCAATACTTTTAGCAGCATAACGCACCAACTTCGCCAATTTCTTATCCAAACCACGAACGCCCGACTCACTTGTGTAGCCTTCTACAACTTGTTCAAACTCTTTCTTCCCAAGTTTTAGCGCCTCTTTATCTAAACCATGTTCTTTTAACTGCTTAGGTAAAAGATGTCTTTTAGAGATCTGCACCTTCTCCTCCATGGTGTAGCCACTAATATCAATAATTTCCATACGATCTCTTAAAGCAGGCTGAATGGTGTTTAACGAGTTAGCCGTTGCAATAAACATCACTTTCGATAAGTCGTAACCCATTTCCAGATAATTATCGTAGAAAGAGGAATTTTGCTCCGGATCTAAAACTTCCAATAAAGCCGAAGAAGGATCTCCCTGACTACCCACAGCCAACTTATCAATTTCATCGAGTACGAAAACAGGGTTTGAAGTTCCTGCTTTCTTAATTGACTGTACAATTCTACCCGGCATAGCGCCAATGTATGTCTTACGATGTCCACGAATCTCAGATTCATCGCGCAAACCACCCAAACTCATACGTACATATTCTCTACCTAAAGATTCGGCTATCGATTTCCCCAAAGAAGTTTTACCAACTCCGGGAGGTCCGTACAAACACAAAATCGGAGATTTCATATCGCCTTTCAGCTTCAATACTGCCAAATGCTCAATAATGCGTTCTTTCACTTTTTCAAGACCATAATGATCTTTATCCAAAACCTTTTCAGCACGTTTTAGATCAAACTGATCTTTAGAATAATGCTCCCAGGGCAAATCTAAAATGGTTTCTAAGTAATTGCGCTGAATGGAGTAATCCGGTACCTGAGGATTTAAACGCTGTAGTTTTTTCAAATCTTTTTCTACTTGAACAGCCACCTCTTTAGACCATTTCTTCTCACGGGCTCTAATGCGCATCTCCTCCACCTCTTCATGGTGAGAATTACCACCAAGTTCTTCCTGAATTTGCTTTAACTGCTGATTCAAAAAATACTCACG
>Ga0066855_10000090_pt1 | contig 17848 bp, 17 predicted proteins | sample ETNtaG_14_FD_65604 | JGI IMG/M metagenome (GOLD analysis project Ga0066855, IMG submission 65604) | Marine microbial and viral communities from oxygen minimum zone, Eastern Pacific Ocean - ETNP201406SV73 | ecosystem: Environmental > Aquatic > Marine > Oceanic | place: Pacific Ocean: Eastern...
AAATTACAATTTATCGACTTTTTTTTCGCGCTATGAATTAGATTACGAACCATTACACACTATCGTTAGAAGAGAAATTTACAGCAATGGTAAATCCAGAGCTTTTATTAACGATAGTCCGGTAAAGCTAGAGCAATTAAAAGAGTTTGGGACTTACATTGTTGATATACATTCTCAACATCAAACCTTATTACTAAACAAGTCAAATTATCAGCTTCAACTCATTGATAGTTTGTCTCAAGCCCGTGTGAAAGATCATAAGGAGCACATAGAACTATATCAAAATAACTTTAAAACTTTAAAGCGATTAGAAGCAGAATTAACATCGGTTTTAAATGATGGCGATGAATCTAAAAACCAATTAGATTATCTGTTATTCTTACATTCCGAATTAGAAGCTGCTAACTTGGTTTCCGGAGAAAAAGAAAATTTAGAATCCACCTTAAAGATCGCTGAGAATCGGGAAGAAGTAGTTAACACCTTGCAGAAGGTGGCTTTTATTGTTGACCATAATCACCAACAGGCTCCTGTTAATAGTCAGTTGCAGGAATTACTCCGGGATTTACAAAAGATTGCCGATATCGATGAGAATTATGCACAATTTACGGAAAGACTTAACAGTGTAATTATAGAGCTTTCTGATTTAAGTAAAGAGAGTGACTTACTTCTTTCAAAAATTGAACAGAATAATTGCAATGTCCAGGAAATAAGTGAAAGGCTTAATCTTATCAATCAATTAGAGCAAAAACACAGCGTACAAAGTTTTGAAGAACTTTTAGACAAACAAAAAGAAATAGAATTAAAAGTTTCAAAACTCTCATCTGTTGAAGCGCGTATTTCAGAACTTGAAAGTGAAATTACAAAGCATCGACTTCAATTAAATAAAACAGCTCATATTATTAGTTCTAACAGATCTTCGGTAAGTTCTGATATAGAATCTTTTATTATAAAAACGATAAAAGATCTCGGGATAAAAAATGGGCAGTTTAAAGTTTCTATAGAACAACAGGAAAACTTAAATGAGTGGGGGAGAGATCAGGTGAAATTTCTTTTTTCTGCCAATAAAGGTGTGATGCTTCAGGAAATGTCAAAAGTAGCTTCCGGAGGAGAGACCTCAAGGTTAATGCTCGCTATAAAAGCATTGTTGGTGAAACATCTTGAGTTACCTTGTTTAATATTAGATGAAATAGATAGTGGCGTTTCCGGAGAAATAGCCGGAAAAATTGCAAAAATATTATTGGGGATGGCTAATAAAATTCAACTTATTGTTATTAGTCATTTACCACAAGTAGCGGCCAAAGCAGACTTTCATTACAAAGTGGAAAAGTTGGATTTAGCTGAAAAAAACAACACCGTTGTCAGGATGTTGAATGAAAATGACCGGCTTGATGAGTTGGCGAAAATGCTTAGTGGAGAAACGATTAGCAAAGCAGCAATAGAAAATGCAAAAGCACTTATCGCAAATCATTAGGTAAATCATAATTTCATTTATATTTGTAAAAATTTAACAAAGCATACTATGTTATTAAAAGGAAAGAAGGGGATTATTTTCGGAGCATTAGATTCTAAATCTATCGCATGGAAGGTTGCCGAAGAAGCAAAAAAACAAGGAGCTGAATTTGTTCTGACTAATGCCCCTATCGCAATGCGTATGGGTGCGATTAACGAATTGGCTGAAAAATGCAATGCAGAAATTATTCCTGCAGATGCTACTTCGATGGAAGATTTGGAAAACCTTTTTAGCAAAGCACAAGAAATTCTGGGAGGTAAAATAGATTTCGTTTTACATTCTATAGGTATGTCTATAAATGTTCGCAAACGAAAGCACTATACGGATCTTAGTCATGATTTTATGATGAAAGGTATGGATGTGTCGGCTATGTCGTTTCATAGAGTTATGCAAACGGCTCTGAAGTTAGATGCTATGAACGAGTGGGGCTCTATTGTTGCGCTTTCTTACATTGCAGCTCAAAGAACATTCCCGGATTATAATGATATGGCAGACAATAAGGCTTATTTAGAGTCTATTGCACGTAGTTTTGGTTACCACTTCGGAAAACAAAAGAAAGTGCGTGTAAACACCATATCTCAATCTCCTACGATGACTACTGCAGGTAGTGGAGTAAAAGGTTTTGATGGATTCTACAAATACGCTGATATGATGTCTCCATTAGGAAATGCACCTTCGGAAGATTGCGCGAATTATGTGATCTCATTATTCTCTGATCTAACAAAAATGGTTACGATGCAGAATTTATTCCACGATGGAGGATTCTCGTTTACAGGCGTTAGTCAGGAAGTGATGGATAATTTTGTAACAAAAGAAGACTAGTACAAGTACTTTTAGGAGTAACGTTGATTTGTCTTTTGTTGTTAAGAGGTTTACGATCAGTAAGGTAGTATTTGATGGTGTTACTTTTTACTGTCCCGTGATTTTTTAAAACTTAAAATAAAACAAATGATAAAGTCAATTAATCATTGTATTCTAATCCTATCTGTTGTAGCTCTGTTTTCAGCTTGCACAGAGTGTAAGAAACATCAAAAGACAGAAACATCTGTTGTGGCAGAAAAAGCAGACTGTCTTTACAGTTTTGATGAAAGTGCTGTTAAAGTGTTTTGGGCAGCTTATAAGACTACTGACAAATTAAAGGTTGTCGGGCAGTTTAAAAAGCTTTCTACTACTAAAACTAAAGAGCAATTTTCTTCTATTGAAGAAATGGTGGATGGTGTTAATTTCTCAATTAATACGGCCAGCTCATCTTCCGGTGATGAAACCAGAGATTTGAGTCTGAATGATTACTTCTTTAAATTATTTACTGATAATTTTGAAATTAATGGAAGTTTAGCAGAAATGAATGAAGGTTCTGTGATTGCTCATCTTCATGTTTTAGGAATTGATAAGCAAATAGAACTTTCTTATTCTTTGGAGAAAGAGGTTTTAAAAATGAAAGGAACACTTTCATTAGAAGAGATCGGTGCTGTTAAGGCCTACAATAGTATACACAATAAATGCATTGACTTACATACAGGTGCTGATGGTGTCTCCAAAACCTGGGATGACGTAGACGTAATTATTGAAGTTACTATTCTAAAGGATTGTAAATAACCAAAGTCCTCTAAAATTTAACTTTACCGAAAAACCGGGTTTCTTTTGGTTTTTATATTTAAAAATCTTTCTTCCTGGACTTTTTAATAATGAGTGTTATTGGTACAATACTCCATATTACAAGCATAGTAAATGAGATGATGAGCCCTAGTGATGTACCAAAGAATTTTTGCATCACAGCTCCTGTATACCCCATTAAAGCGGATATGTCTAATTTTAATATTATTAAAATTCTCGATAAATCTATAGGGTTAAGAAGACTTGCTCCTAAGGCTAATTTATCTAAAGGATATTCGTCTAACGTAATAAGAGATATAATAAATAACCCATCGTATATGACGGCTAAAAATAGCCAGGTTAGTATGGAATAGCCAAAGCCTTTTATTTTATCTTCATTAGAGATGCCAATGTTATAAGCAATTGCAGAAAAAATAAAGGTTAAGAAAGTTCCAATAACAAGTAGACTAATGAAGTCTATAATTTGTGTAGACTTGAATAAGCCATAAAATAAAAAGGGTATACCAAGTCCGGCAATTAAGCTTAGACTTAAAGAAATTGAAAGTCCAAAATATTGTCCCAAAAATATTTTTTTTCTATTTGTGGGCTGTCCAAGTAGTAATTCTGTAAATTCTTTTGAATTATAATAATACATAACTCCAAATAAAGTACCTATTAATGGTGTCAGTATTATAATGATATTCATAAGCGTGATGATTGCTTTAGAAATATCATTATTGAGAAAAAGCAATACAAAACCCAGTAACAGGTAGAAAAGAAAATAAATGTAACTCCATTTACTTCTCATCAAATCGAAAAAGGTGTATTTTAATATTTTAAGCATGAGTATTTTTTAAGATTTTGGCTATGGCTTGTTCTAAATTTTGTTTTTCAGTTTTTATTTTTAATTCTTCCAGTGTACCGTTAAAGTATATATTACCTTCAAGAAGGAATACAATGTTATCTGACAGTTCTTCCACAAAGCTCATGATATGGGAGGTGATTAGAATAATTTTCCCTTTTTCTCTTTCTTTTATTATAAGATCTTTTAGATGAATTAGTGCTACAGGATCTAAGCCGGTAGTTGGTTCGTCTAAAATGATAATTGGTGTATCAAACATAAAGGATAAAATAATATTTACTTTTTGTTTAGTCCCACCTGATAGATTTGAGAATTTCTTATCCAGAAAAGGTTTTAGTCCAAAAAGCTGTATTAGTTCGTCTTCTTTTGATTCTTTATTACGTATATCCTTAATAAGGTTAATAATTTCATTAACTCTTAGGTTTGGAGGGAAATTGGCTATTTGGGGCATATAAGATATCTGTTCTCTATACATCCATTTACCAATGATTTCTTTATTGTTAATTTTGATTAATCCTCCGCAAGGAATAACCATACCTAATATACTTTTGATAAGTGTGGTTTTTCCTGAACCATTAGGTCCCAGAATAGCAAAGATTCCACTTTTTATGTTTTCTATACTGACATTGTCTAATACCTTCAATTTGCCGAAACTTTTAGAAAGGTTTTCAATTTGCAACATAATTAGTTGATTAATTTAATGAGTGGTTGATTATCTTTTAGTTGATCCGGAGTAAAAATTGGAGATACTTTTTCTGAGAAATTGATCAGATCAATAAATAAACTTCTTAGTAGTACAATTGTTTCAGGGGTTCTGTTAACGATGTATGAGAATAGTTTTACAGGCCTGTAAGGTATGTCACCGACACCATCTTTATCCAGATCATAACCCGTATATGCACTCCAATAATTTCTATTAAAAGTGTTATCATTCATTCGGCCATTATAAGAAATATCAAATGCGTTATTTATAAAGTTATTGTTAGTGAATTTGTTTTCATAACAGCCTCCGGCAATTTTTACTCCCCAGCCATTATTTTTTAATGAGTTGTTTTGGTAATTTATTCTTGCTGTTCCTTCTGAATAAATTCCAATAGTATTTTGTACAAAGGTGTTGTTTGTAATTTCTGAGTCATAAATTTCTTTAAGTAATAATCCATAAGAAGCACTGCCCCAATTTAACTTGAAGAGATTGTTTTCAATATGAATGAATTTCGAAAACATTACAGCAACACCTGCACCATTATTATTAAATTCATTATTTGCATACAAGTTATTGTTTGAGAACATAAAATGTAATCCATAGCGAATATTGTTTGTACTAATGTTGTGTTCTATTTTACAGTCGTCTGCAAATTCTAAATAAATTCCATCACGCATTTGATTAATGTGATTATTTGAAATTTGTAAATGATCACTATGCCATATGTGAACTCCATTTCCTGAGTTTTTACCCACCTTTGCATCACCGTAAATGTTGTTATTATTTATAATACCATATTTAGAACGATGTATTTGTATAGCAAAAAACGGATTATTTATTGTGTTATCTTCAATGGTAAAATAATTAGCATTTATCACGTAAATAGCTGACTTATCTTTAATGTGTGATGATTTAATATTGTTTAGTATAAAACCTTTAATAGTAATTGAATCGGCTTCTAAAACAAAAATCCCACCTTTATATTCTGCATCTATAGTAGCTTCTTTACTTATTAGTGTAATATGTTTGCTTATGTGTAATTCATGTTCATAATATGTCCCTTTTTCAACGATAATAGTGTCATTATTACCGGCTACATTTATTGCTCTTTCAATTGTATTTATTGTACTATTTTTTTTTACAATAATACTTTTTGAAAGTAGTGGTAAATAAAAAAGAAACATTAGGCTGAGAAAGGAGTGTTTTAGCATAGTGGAATTGTTATTATCTGATCATAAGTTAAATTGTTTTTTTAGATCATCCCATGAATACAATTTCCCACCTAATTCTTGAAGCATTATTTCCCCCTGTTCAATGTCTTTAAATGCAGTTAGGTTAGCCCCCATTGGACTAGGTAGTTTTTCTGAAATCAAATAAATACTTTGATGTGCATTTTTAAGAATTTTTGGATTATTGTAGGTGTTAACAAGATGGTATTTGTAGTCTCGTTCAGGGTGGTCTTTTAGATCGTATAACATACATTCTATAGCGTCATACACATAAATCTTCCCTTTTTTGGTAACCAACTCAGACGCGTGTTGTTGATCTACAATTGTCATTTTACAATAATGGCAATTATCTTTTCCGTAGGCAATTACTCTGGGTTTAGAGTTACATGCACAAAGCAGCATCAGAGTTATTATGTAGATTAGTTTATTCATGCGAGTTTTTTTGTGGCGATTTTATATGAAAATATGCTTGAAAACATACTGGCAAATAATAAATATGCACCGGTGCTAGGCATAGACTTAGCTACAAAATTTAAAATGATTTTAGTTCCAATAAGTGGCGGTTGATAATTTATAGGATTACCAAGATCGTCAACAAATTTTATAGCAGCTTTGCTATCTAAATTGTGACCATAATTGTATTCCCAAAACCAAAAATCATACATACCCATAACGCCAAGTACGCACATCATTCCAAACCATACTAAGTAAAGTTTTGGTTTACCCACAAATCCAAATATAAAGCCTAAAGTAATCATAAACATAATGATGTAGGGGAAGTATTCAAACTCTTTAATATGTTCCGGAATCTCTTTCATTCCCACATAGTGATTCATTAAGTTAATGTTTTTTAAATCATTAGGATTCATATCTTCGATTTTATTAATCCAGATATTCATTCCAATAGGTTCAGGATATTGCGGTGCACCAAGAGTAATAGTCCACATAGGGAAAACAAACAATCCTATTAAAAGACTTGTCCCTATCAACATTAATATTTGTGATTTCTTCATTATTTGCGGTTTGAAAAGAAACGGATATCAATTTTGATATCCGTTTCTAATAATCAATTGTTTAACTTATTCACCATCTAAGGACCAACTCAATTTAATTTTAGAGTTCTTAGGTGACACTCTTACATAACCCTGCATTTCCTGATGCAGAGCAGAGCAAAAGTCGGTACAATAGAATGGCCAAATACCGATTTGTTTTGGTTCCCACAAGAATGTTTCAGTTTGACCAGGCATTATTAGCAATTCAGAAGTACTTGCCCCAATCATTGATATACCATGAGGTACATCGTAATCTTGCTCTAAGTTGGTTACGTGGAAATATACTTTATCACCAACTTTAACTCCTTCGATATTATCTGGAGCAAAGTGAGAACGTATTGTGGTCATATATATATGAACAATATCACCATCTCTAACAACTTTTGCATCTGCTTCCGATTTTGTTGCATACGGATGTTCGTTCTCTTCAAGTTTATATATTTTTTTTGAGTTTGGTTCTATTAGATCTGCAGGACATCCCGCGGCATAATGTGGTTCTCCTATGGTTGGAAAATCTAGTAGAAGCTCCATTTTATCACCACTAATGTCAAAAAGTTGAGCAGATTGAGTTACCTCAGGTCCTGTTGCCAAATATCGGTCTTTGGTAATTTTGTTCAGTGCAAGAGCATATTTACCAAAAGGCTTTCTTGAGTTACCACCCGGGATCATTAAATGCCCTACAGAGTAGTAAGTAGGTTTTCTATCCAAGACTTCCCATGTTCCTAACTTCCATTTGACAACTTCCGAAGAAATAAAGAAACTTGTATATGCATTCCCTTTGTTATCAAATTCTGTATGAAGTGGTCCGAGACCTGATTGTTTTACAACACCGGCTACTACATCATCATAGTTTAAGATAGGAATACCATAGGCTTCACCTTCAAAGCTTTTATTTTCTATAGCTTCCAACATTTTTGTAAATGAGTGAATTGTAAGGTCGGCAGATAACTTTCCGTTTCCGACAATATATTCACCACTAGGATCAACATCACATCCGTGAGGCGATTTAGGAGTAGGTAAAAAGTAGATTAGGCCGGGTAAAGCAGGGTCCAGAATTTTCACTTCCTTTTTCATGGTTGTAGTGGCCATGTGAGTTGCTTCATCATATACATTGTGTGCATAGTTTGCCGGCTCTACAGTATATTTACCTGCTTTTATGTATTCTTCTGCTTTTTTCCAATTTATAGCGGCAATAAAGTCTTTGTCGTTTTGTGAAGCATTTACTTCCATTAAAGTACTAGATTCTTCTGTATTGTATGTTGAAAAGAAGAACCATCCATGAGATTTACCTCTTCCCGGATGTGCTATATCATAGTCAAAGCCGGGCATCATAATTTGAAAAGATAAATCCATTTCACCATCTTCCTTATCAACGGACACGAAAGATAATGCTCCTTTAAAATTACTTTTGTAACTATCAATGGGAACATCTTGTTGTGGATAAGGGATACTGAATCTCGTACCTGCGACAATATATTCTGTATTTTCTGTAACAAACGGTGAGCTATGATTACCTGCAGAATTAGGAATCTCTAAAATCTCCGTAGTTTCGAAAGTTGTTAAATCAATTTTTGCAATTCTTGGTGTGTTATTTTCATTAATGAAACACCAGCGCCCATCAATTTCACCATTGGTTTGTGAAAGATCCGGATGGTGAGCATCTCCCCATGGAATAAATCCATGAGAGGTGTTTAGCATAGGTTTTGTTTCTTCGTTGTAACCATAAGCTTTTTCCGGATCTTGAGAGAAAACGGGTATTACTTTGAATAAACGTCCTGAAGGTAAACCATAAACAGATAATTGACCACTAAATCCACCAGATACAAAGCTGTAAAATTCATCGTGTTCACCGGGTGCAACATACACCTTTTCTGCGATATCGGATTTAATAGCACCACCGCCATTTTGATTATTATTTCCTCCGCAGCTTATCATTAGTGCTGATAAGCTGAGAGCTGTTATAATTTTGAGAGATTTCATGCGATTTTTTTTAGGGTTATAAATCAATTGTTCTAAAGTATTCCAGAATAGATCTGGCTTCTTCCTCAGACAGGCTTTGATTAGCCATTGGTGCACTGTATTCCATAAGTAGTTGTCTGGCTTGTTCATTTTCTTTCACCATGACATCCGGATTAAGGATCATATTCATGATCCATTCAGGTGTTCGTCTTTTGGTAACTCCCAACATTGGAGGCCCAATTTTTCGTTTATCTATTTTATGACATGCTGTACATTTGGAATTAAATAAGGATTCCCCTTTATTACTTAAGTCCTGATCAATAGAATGACTAATTGTCAATTTTTTAATGGGACCAACTCCTCTATCCTGCATCGGGTCGATTTCCTTTCTTATTTCTTTTTTTACTGCCTGAGTTTTTGAACTTTGTTTTTTATTATTACTACAAGCTGTAAGAAATACAAGTGCTAAGGTTATGGCTGTTAGAATTCGCATAGTTTTTTAATTTAAGTTTATAGCAAAATGACTTTGTCTATCACGTTGACAATTCCGTTTGATGTTGGGATAGATGCGATTATCTTACATCCATTAATGTAAACATCATCGCCATCTACCCTTATTTCTAAGTAATCTCCGGTAGCATTGTAAATTTTTCGACCCTTTTTGGCTTCTTTTTTTAATTTTACAATATCAAATGTTCCCGGTGCTGCATGAGTAGTTAAAATATTTGTTAAGGTTCTTATATTTTCCGGTTGTAACAGTTTTTTTACTGTACCCTTCGGTAAAGCATTAAAAGCTTCATTTGTCGGGGCAAATACTGTTAATGGACCAGCATTAGATAGCACGTGTTCTATGTGTGCAGCCTTTATTGCTGTTACCAATGTTGTGTGATCTTTTGAAGAAATAGCAACCTTTAAAATATCTTTATCAGATATATTGTCAACCACATCAGCTTGTCCATTAGGAGTGTTTTGAATGTTGGTTTTAGAGGATGTTTCTATGGATCTATTCTGACCACATGAAACAATGAATGCTGCGATTGTAAAACTCAGCACGGTTTTTGAAAGTTTGTTCATAACGTAAAAGATTTATTTTTTACAAAAATATTTACTGATTCTACATTTTTATATGTCATCTGTTATGAAAGAGAATGATTTATATCAGATATACTGTTTCAGTAATTAAAAAAAAATCAATTTTTAAAATTGTAAATTATTTTTCAGCATACTCAAATTTTATAATGAGTAAGTTTTTGTAAATCAAATGAGTATACGAATTATTTAAACATGATTTTATGATTTATATCATATGTACTTTTTAAGTAACTAAAAACATTCAATTTTTAAATTGTAAATTATTTTCCGGTATATTTATTTTTTTGTCACAAAATGTCATTTCACTCATCGACTTTTGAACAATACCAAAAACTCTTTCATTCTTTTGTAAATTAACAGAATGATAGCCCTCGCCGATTGTAATAACTTTTTTGCTTCCTGTGAACGTTCCATTCGTCCTGAATTGGAGGGTAAACCTATTGTCGTACTGTCTAATAACGACGGTTGTATTATTGCGCGAAGCAATGAGGCAAAAGCCTTGGGATATAAAATGGGGGAGCCTGTTTTTAAGGTCAGGGATAAATTAGTTCGGGACAGGGTTCATGTGTTTTCGGGCAATGTAGCGTTATACAGAGAGATCTCAGAAAAAATCATGCACATATTGGCTTCAGAATGTAACGCTATGGAGATTTACTCTATTGATGAAGCATTCATGGATTTTACCGATGTTGCTGCTCCCGACGAAAAGGCTATTCTTTTAAGAGAGCAGGTTTTAAAAGAAACGAAAATCCCCATTTCTGTTGGAATTGCCAAGACCAAAGTGCTGGCAAAATTGGCCAGTCGTATAGCAAAGAAACATACCCAATCGGGCGTATTTGTGCTAAATGATAAAGAATTGATAGAGCGTGCTTTAAGTTACTATTCTGTTGAGGAGTTATGGGGTGTTGGCCGGAAACAAACCCATCTTTTAAATGATAAAGGAATTTTTCAGGCCTCACAGCTAGCCAAAACAGATGAGGCATGGCTTAGACAGCATATGAAAATTGGAGGTGTTCGTTTGGCAAGAGAATTGAATGGAATACCTTCTTTTGCTTTGGAAGAGAGCAGACCTTCAAAAAAAAGTATTATGACATCGCGATCTTTTAGACATGAGGTGGCTTCTTTTGGAGTATTAAATGAAGTGTTAAGCAATTTTGCATCTTCATGTGCTTTTAAATTGCGCAAGCAAGAAACGATCGCAAAAAAAATAGCTGTATTTATTCAAACAAATCGGTTTAAATCAGATGTAAAACATCATTACGGTTATTTAGAAGTTGAATTCCCCGTAGCGACCAATGATTCCATTGAGATTATTAAGGCTGTTTATGAAGCTTTAGATCGAATTTATAATCGGGATTGCCTCTATAAAAGAGCCGGGGTTATTGTGTCGGATATCATTCCTGATAAAGAAATTCAATTGAATTTGTTTAGCGATCAAGATATAAGTAAACGAGCGAAATTAATGAAGGTTTATGATGATGTTAACTGTAAAATGGGGGAGGGAACTTTGCGATTAAGTATTCAGGGAACGGAAAAGCAGTGGGGTCAAAAAAAAGCACCAATTGCTTTTAGAAATTAGAAATGGGTTTGAACTTTTGATTGGCCACTTACTCAAGGCTTACCATTTATCCTTTTCGGCTTAAAACCTTATCTTGCCAGTAATCCTAAAATATGAAAAACACACTTTTACTTACGCTTCTGATGATCGCTTTAAGTTCATCATCTACAGCTCAACAGAATTCTATTAAACTCATAGAGGTTTCCGGAAATACTACGAGTGACATACTTCAGGTATCGGAGCCTGTAGAGGCCTATGTTTACCAGTCTGCCATTGATTTAAGCAGATTGGAAGTGCAAAATAAAAAACAGGCATTTATCAACCTGATGCTTCCATCTATTTTAATTGCAAAGTATGAAATAGAGCAAAAAAGAAAGGCAGTTTTGGAGCTTGTCAATAAAATTGAAGAGCTTTCTGATGCTGAAGAAAATTATTTAAATGATCTTAAGAAGACCTATAAATGTAGTACAAACACAGACTTGCTTTCACGTTTGAGAACACACCCTACAAGTATTGTCATGGCACAGGCCGCTATAGAGTCGGGTTGGGGTACTTCACGATTTTACAGAGAAGCGAATAATGTGTTTGGAGTTTGGTCTTACAGTAAAAATGAAGCTCGAATAAAGGCCTCGGAAGACAGAGATGGGAAATCGGTTTATGTAAAAAAATACGATGCCTTGCCAAAATCGATTGCTTCTTATTTTAAAACGATTGCTCGTGGACCTTATTCAGAATTTAGAAAAGAGCGGGAAAAAACGAATGATGTATTTGTGTTGATTTCTCATTTAAAGGTATATTCAGAGCTTAGAGAAGAGTATGTGAAAAGGTTGGAGCAACTTATCAGATACAATAAGTTGGATCAGTATGACAGTTACGTGCTTAAGATGAACAATTAGAGATCATATGCCCGGAAAAATAGAAAATAAAGGAGAAGTATTGGCTTGGTCGATGTACGATTTTGCCAACCAGCCTTTTACGAATCTGGTCGTAACATTTATTTACGGAACTTTTTTTACAACGGTTATTGCATCCAACGAAATTGTGGGTACTCAACAGTGGTCACATGCCATATCTCTTACCGCTATTATTGTAGCCTTATTATCCCCTCTCATGGGTGCTTTAGCCGATCGAGGAGGTTATCGAAAAATGTTTATGCTGGGCTTTACATGGCTTACGATTATGGCAACTACAGTATTGTATTTTATTATGCCGGGAGAAGTGTTACGAGCACTTTTATGGTTTGTAATTGCCAATGTTGGTTTTGAGATGGGCTCTGTATTTTGTAATGCGTATTTGCCTGATATTTCTCATTCTAAAAACATAGGACGTATTTCCGGATATGGCTGGTCTTTAGGTTATGTAGGAGGATTGATAGCTTTAGCTTTAGCCATGGTGTTTTTAGTGCAAACCGATACACCAATTTTCGGTTTTGGAAAAGGTGAAGCCGGAGCTTATGAGAATATTAGAGCCACCAATCTTTTAGTAGCAGTTTGGTTTGCGGTATTTAGTATTCCTACTTTTTTGTTTTTGAAGGATAGAAAGCCGGATAAGAAAGCTTTACTGATGAATATTAAACATACTTTAAAGGATTTTAGAACCACTGCAAAAGAGCTAAAAGAATATCCTCAAATTATACGATTTCTTATTGCACGATTGTTTTATAACGATGGCTTAGTAACCATTTTTGCCTTTGGAGGGATTTATGCAGCGGGCTCATTAGATTTTACTTTTAGTGAGATTATGATTATGGGTATTGTCTTGAATATAACTGCCGGATTGGGTGCTTTCTTAATGGGGTATTTAGATGATAAAGTAGGAGGGAGGAAGACCATAAAGGTGACGCTTATTGGTTTAATGATTGCTGTAGTATTGGCTGTTTATGCACCCCAATTAAGACCGTGGTTGCAATATGTATTAGGAGGAAGTTCTGTTCCCGATTGGATTACCGGAAAAAATATTTTTTGGCTGGCTGCAGTTATTATAGGAATATTTTCAGGGCCTAATCAGGCTGCCAGTCGTTCGTTGATGGGAAGATTTACTCCGGAAGCTAAAAAGAATGAATTTTTTGGTTTTTTTGCCTTTTCCGGAAAGGTAACAGCTTTTGCAGGTCCTTTTTTACTGGGGGTCTTAACAGTAGCCTTTGAGAGTCAAAGAGTAGGGGTCGCTGTGACCTTCTTTTTCTTCTTAATAGGTTTTTTACTACTTCATAAGGTAGATGAAGAAAAAGGGATGAAACAGGGCGGATATATAAGTGAAAGTAATTAAGAGGAATTGTTGCTCACATCGAGTTGATTTTAAGGACAATTCATTGTAGGTTTCAAAGTCTATGAGGTATTGTATATTTGCTGACTAACAATACATGAAAATGGAAAATAGAATTGATCATATCGTTTACCAATGGTTGCTGGATTTGGGTATAGCAGAAAATATTGCCAATCAGGTTCAGTTTACATTAGAGGTTTTGGTACTTGTTATTTTATGCTTTATTGCCGACAGAATTGCAAAGAAACTCTTTGTAAGAGTTGTTAATTCTATTGTAAAGCGTACTAAATTTGTTTGGGATGATATTCTTCTCGAAAAGAAGGTTTTTGACAGATTAGCACATTTAGCTCCCGCTTTAGTTGTTCAGGCTACAGCAGCATATGTATTTGCAGATTTTCAGGATTTTATTCCGTTTTTAATTCGAATGACTGATGCCTATATGCTTGCGGTTGCCTTAATGGTAGTAATCTCTGTTTTTAATACACTGGATTATTATTTCAAGCAAACCGAAGCATTGAAAGATAAGCCTATTGATTCTTATTTTCAATTGGCACGATTGGTAACTTACTTTATTGGTGGTGTATTGGTTATTGCTAAAGTATTCGATAAAGACCCTCAAGGAATATTAACTGCTATGGGAGCGTTGACGGCAGTTTCTATGTTGGTTTTTAAGGATACCATTTTAGGCTTTGTAGCTTCCATACAATTGTCAGCTAACGACATGATCCGGGTAGGAGATTGGGTTTCTATGCCTAAATATGGCGCTGATGGAGATGTGATCAAGATTACTTTGAATACGGTTAAAGTTCAGAATTGGGATAAAACAATCTCTACCATTCCGACCTATTCATTTGTCTCGGATTCGTTTAAAAATTGGAGAGGAATGTCGGAGGCCGGAGGGCGTAGAATTAAACGATCTGTTGTTCTAAAATCAGGTTCTGTTAAGTTTTGTGATCAAGAGATGATTAGTCGTTTTAAGAATTACCATTTAATAAAAGATTATTTGGAAAATCGTGTACAGGAGATAGGCGATTACAATAAAGAAGGTGATTTTGATAAGGCTTATTTAATCAACGGAAGACACCTTACAAACATTGGAGTTTTTAGAATTTACACAGAGGCTTATGTAAGAAGTCTGAAAGGGATACATCCTGATTTAACGCGTATGGTGTTCCAAAAAGAAGGAAATGAGTATGGCGTTCCAATTCAGGTCTATTGCTTTACAGAGACCACCGATTGGGCTGAATATGAAAACATCCAAAGTGATATTTTTGATCACCTGTATGCTGCAGCTCCCGAATTTGGCTTGGAGGTCTTTCAACACCCTTCCGGTGGCGACTTTAATAAGTTGATTAAATAACGTTTACCTTTCTATTAGATCATTAACTTTTAACTTTCAGCTAAAGCTGAAAGCTTCCGGACTAATATGTCTACTTTTGAAAAAATATTTTTTTAATGAGCACATTTGAAAACTTAACCTTAACGAAGCAGTTGCGAAATGCAATTGATGAGTTAGGCTTTGCAAAACCAACACCTATTCAAGAACAATCTTTTTCTGTGGTTCGTTCCGGGGCAGATGTGGTAGGAATTGCACAGACAGGTACAGGAAAAACCCTTGCCTATATGTTGCCTGTGCTTCAGGATATGAAGTTTTCAAAGCTCGATACACCAAGAGTTTTGGTTTTGGTTCCTACCCGTGAATTGGTTTTACAGGTTGTGGAGCGGATTAATGAGTTTGCAAAGTACATGAACGTACGTGTATTGGGTGTTTATGGAGGCACGAATATTAACACGCAAAAGAAAGCTTGTTCTTTAGGTGTAGATATTGTTGTGGCAACTCCCGGTCGTTTATACGATCTGGCGGCTTGTAGAGCCCTTCAGTTAAAGACTGTAAAACAACTCGTTATTGATGAGGTGGATGTAATGTTGGATTTAGGTTTTAGAGTTCAGCTTGCCAATATTTTTTCTATTCTACCGGAACGCAGACAAAATATTATGTTTTCGGCTACGATGACCGAAGATGTTGATGCATTGATTGATGATTATTTTATCAAGCCAAAGAAAATTTCAATAGCTGTAAGTGGAACACCATTAAATAATATTACACAGGAATGTTACCGGGTACAAAATTTTTACACCAAGTTAAACTTACTTGAGTACATTCTTTTAGATAAAGAAGTGTATAGTAAGGTTTTGGTTTTTGTTTCAAATAAGATACACGCAGATTTGGTATTTGAATCCCTGGAAGAGCAATATGGATCGGAACTTTGTGTGATACATTCAAATAAAACTCAGAATTATCGTATTCGTTCCATACAGCAGTTTGATGAAGGAGTAAATAGAATATTAGTCTCTACCGATGTGATGGCTCGGGGATTAGACTTGGATAAAATTACTCATGTTATCAATTTTAACACCCCTGTCTTTTCAGAGAACTACATGCATCGTATTGGTCGTACCGGTAGAGCAGAGGAGAAAGGGAACTCTATACTTTTTTATACAGATAAGGAAGAAGAGGCAAAAACAGCCATTGAATCTTTAATGGACTATGAAATTTCTCAGGTTGATTTTCCGTTAGATGTAGCTATTTCGGAACAGCTGTTACCGGAAGAACGAGACCGAGCAAAAATTAGTAAAAACAGAAGTACTGAAGTTGCTTTTAGAGACGCTGGTTTTCATGATAAAAAAGAGAAAAATAAGAAAACCAATCAGGGAGGTTCTTATAGAGCTAAGATTGCAAAGAAGTATAAGAAGTCTAAAACTAAGGGTGATATTGTAGCGAATAGACGTAGTAAGAAGAAACGTAAGTAAAATGGCACTTAACATTGTTCTTTTTGAGCCGGAAATCCCTAATAACACCGGGAATATTGGCCGTTTAAGCTTAGCTTCAGGTTCCAATTTACATTTGGTGAAACCTTTTGGTTTTGAGATTGACGATTCGCGACTTAAGCGCGCAGGATTAGATTACTGGCAGCATCTCTCCCTTTTCATTTATGATAGTATAGAAGATTTTTACATTAGGAATGAAGGTAAAAAAATGGTCTACTTTTCCAGTCATGGAAAAAAAGATTACTGGTCGGTAGATTATGCAGATGATCTATTTCTCATTTTTGGAAAAGAGTCTAAAGGACTCCCTAAACATATGCTCTATGAAAACGCTGATAAAGTGTATAAAATCCCTCTTTTCAGTGAACAGGTTCGAAGCATAAATCTTGCCAATGCCGTGGGTATTGTTGTATACGAGGGCATTAGAAACATTAGATAAGTCTAAACATTTTGTTTGTGATAATTGTAAATCTATCCAGACGCTTATAAAGCCATTTTTGTGGGCAAAATAATATTCATAAATCCATTCAGATGCGTTGTTGTTTTGGAATTTTCATATACCTAGCTATTATTGTGCATTATTAGTTTAAGCTCGTCACTTGTTTGGTCAAGGTAACTGCTTGTTTGTTTTACTCTGTTTTTTCTAAGGTGATAAATCTCACTTGCATCCTCAAGCATTTTTTTCATATCCTGAAATATATAAGGTTTTCTAACATATTGATAAATTTGCCCTTGATTAATAGCATTAATTACTACCTCTATTTCAGTGAATGCAGTCAAGATAATTCTTATCGGATCGGGAAAATGCTTAACGATGGAGGTGAAAAACTCTACACCCGTAGTTTCGGGCATACGTTGATCTGAAATGATTATATGTATCTCATTATCCCTAATCATATCTCTTGCTTCTTTAGGGCAATTTGTGATGAAGACCTTAAAATAGGGACTGTAAATCGTCTGAAAAGCTTCTAACATAACTTCATCGTCATCCAAATAAACAACACTTATTGTGTTGTCATTTAAAGTCCTTTTATCCTTCTTGTTTTTTGACTTATTTCCATGTTGTTTTCGTCGAGCATATTATTTTTATTTCTTGTTTTTTATGTCTAAATACTTGTTCATGACAATGCGTCCAAATTTAAATAAATATACACCTACATCAATAAAACAACATAGTAAAATTACTATCTATAATTACGGTT
>Ga0066855_10000091_pt1 | contig 17685 bp, 29 predicted proteins | sample ETNtaG_14_FD_65604 | JGI IMG/M metagenome (GOLD analysis project Ga0066855, IMG submission 65604) | Marine microbial and viral communities from oxygen minimum zone, Eastern Pacific Ocean - ETNP201406SV73 | ecosystem: Environmental > Aquatic > Marine > Oceanic | place: Pacific Ocean: Eastern...
GTTTCAAAGGGTAAAGGTTTTCAAGGGGTTGTTAAACGTCACGGCTTCCGTGGTGTAGGTGATGCTACACACGGTCAGCACAATCGTTTACGTGCTCCGGGTTCTATTGGTGCGGCTTCGTACCCTGCACGTGTATTCAAAGGAATGCGCATGGCAGGTCGTATGGGTGGTGATCAGGTAACTGTTCCCAACCTAGAGGTCTTAAAAGTGATCAAGGATAAAAACCTATTAGTTGTTAAGGGTTCTGTACCAGGACCGAAAAACTCACTCTTAACGATCGAGAAATAATGGAAGCAGTAGTATTAGACATTAAGGGTAAAGATACAGGTAGAAAAGTATCTTTAAACGATGAGATCTACGGGATCGAACCCAACGATCACGCTGTTTATTTAGATGTCAAGCAATACCTGGCTAATCAACGTCAGGGTACGCATAAATCTAAAGAGAGAGCAGAGATCACAGGTAGTACAAGAAAGATCAAGAAACAAAAAGGTACGGGTACAGCACGTGCAGGTAGTATTAAGTCTCCTGTATTTCGTGGTGGTGGTCGCGCTTTTGGACCTCGTCCAAGAAACTATTCTTTCAAATTGAATAAAAAGTTAAAGACTTTAGCTCGTAAATCTGCTTTTACAATTAAAGCAAAAGAGGAAGCTATCGTTGTTTTAGAAAATTTCACCTTTGAAACTCCTAAAACATCTTCGTATTCAAAAATGATTGGAGACCTTGGTCTTAACGGTAGAAAAACGTTGTTGGTGCTTGCGGATTCAAATAAAAATGTATATTTGTCGTCGCGAAATTTACAACGTACCCAAGTTGTAAACGCCTCAGAATTAAGTACTTACAAGATTCTTAATTCAGGGACAGTTTTATTGACTGAGGGTGCTGTAGAGAAAATTGAGAACATTTTAAGCTAAACAGACGATGAACATTCTTATAAAACCGGTAATTACCGAGAAGATGACAGACGAAAGCGAAAAGTATAATCGTTTTGGTTTTATCGTTGATCGAAGAGCTAACAAGCTTGAAATCAAGGATGCTGTAGAGAAAATGTATGGTGTTTCTGTTGAGAAAGTAAGAACAATGATCTACCCAGGTAAAGCAAAATCTCGTAACACGAAAGGTGGCGTTATTAGCGGTAGAACAAATTCTTACAAAAAAGCTATTGTTGATATAGCTGATGGAGAAAGTATTGATTTTTATAGCAATATTTAATTAAGTTATGGCAGTTAGAAAATTAAGACCAACAACACCAGGTCAAAGACACAAGGTGGTCAATACCTTTGATGGTATTACGACAGCTACACCTGAGAAGTCTTTGCTTGCACCGATGAAGCGTTCCGGAGGTAGGAATAATTCCGGGCGTATGACGATGCGTTACATCGGTGGTGGTCACAAGAAGCGTTACCGTATCGTAGACTTCAAAAGAGAGAAGTTTGGTATGGAAGCTACAGTGGCTACAATAGAATACGATCCAAACCGTACGGCTCGTATTGCCTTGGTAGTTTACGCAGATGGTGAAAAACGGTATATCATTGCTCCGAATGGTCTAAACGTTGGGGACAAAATTGTGTCTGGTAAAGGTGCAGCTCCTGAAGTAGGTAATTCACTTTTCTTAAGTGATATCCCTTTAGGTACAATTGTTCACAACATTGAACTTCGTCCGGGACAAGGTGCCGTAATGGCTCGTAGCGCAGGTGCATATGCACAATTAGTCGCAAGAGAGGGTAAGTACGCAATTCTTAGACTTCCTTCAGGGGAAACGAGAATGGTGTTAATTACTTGTTTAGCAACGATAGGTGTTGTTACTAATAGTGAGAAAGGCCTTGAAAGATCAGGTAAAGCAGGTCGTTCTAGATGGCTTGGACGTCGTCCAAGAACTAGAGGAGTTGCTATGAACCCGGTTGATCACCCGATGGGTGGTGGTGAAGGTAAATCTTCTGGTGGACACCCACGTTCTAGAAATGGTATCCCGGCGAAGGGTTATAAAACTCGCGCTAAGAAGAAGGCTACCAATAAGTATATTGTTGAACGAAGAAAGAAATAAAAAGTTATGGCGCGTTCACTAAAAAAAGGACCTTACGTACACTTTAAGCTAGAGAAAAAAGTTCTGGCAAATGCTGAGGCAAGCAAAAAATCGGTAATCAAAACTTGGTCTAGAGCCTCGATGATTACGCCTGATTTTGTTGGTCAAACAATAGCTGTACACAATGGTCGTCAGTTCATACCTGTTTTTGTTACTGAAAACATGGTAGGTCATAAGTTGGGCGAATTTGCCCTTACCCGTACCTATAGAGGTCATGGTGGTAAAAAAGATAAAGGTAAAAGATAACAGTATTAAGCCTTAATCATGGGAAAAAGAAAACATAATACGGCACTAGCGTTGAAAGAAGCGCGTTCAAACGTGGCTTTTGCAAAGCTGAACAATTGCCCTACTTCCCCGAGAAAAATGCGTCTTGTGGCTGATTTGGTACGTGGAGTTGAGGTAAACAAAGCTCTTCAAATTTTGAAGTTTAACACGAAAGAGGCTTCTGCTCGTTTAGAGACACTTCTTCTTTCTGCCCTTGCCAATTGGCAGGCAAAGAATGAAGATGCTCGTATGGAAGACAGTGGTTTGTTCGTAAAAGAAATTCAAGTCGACAGTGCTCGAGTATTGAAACGTTTACGTCCGGCTCCTCAGGGTAGAGCTCACAGAATTAGAAAACGTTCAAATCACGTTACAATCGTGGTGGGAAGTAAATCAGAAAAAGAATAAGCTGATATGGGACAAAAGACTAATCCAATAGGGAATCGTTTGGGAATCATCAGAGGATGGGATTCGGCATGGTATGGCGGAAAAGACTTCGGTGATAAATTAGCAGAAGACAGCAAAATACGTAAGTATATTGATGCTCGTTTAGCTAAAGCAAGCGTTTCTAAAGTGATCATCGAGCGTACCCTAAAGCTCGTTACTATTACTATTTGTACTGCAAGACCTGGTATTATTATCGGGAAAGGTGGTTCGGAAGTAGATCGATTAAAAGAAGAGTTAAAGAAATTAACTCAGAAAGATGTTCAGGTGAACATCTTTGAAATCAAAAGACCAGAAGTTGATGCCAAACTAGTAGGTCAATCCATTGCTCGTCAGATTGAAGGTCGTATCTCTTACCGTCGTGCGGTAAAGATGGCGATTGCTTCTGCTATGCGTATGGGTGCTGAAGGTATTAAGATTCAAGTTTCAGGTCGTTTGAATGGTGCTGAAATGGCACGTTCAGAAATGTTTAAAGATGGTAGAACACCATTACATACTTTCCGTGCGGACATAGACTACGCTCTTGTAGAATCTCATACTACCTATGGTGTTTTAGGTGTAAAAGTATGGATCTGTAAAGGTGAGTTATATGGTAAACGTGACTTAACGCCTATCGAAACTTTATCGAAAGGTCCTAAAAAGTCAGGTCGTGGTGCCAGAGGTGGTTCACAACGTAGAAAAAGAAAGTAGTAATAAGCTCTACTAAAACGTAAGAAAGATGTTACAACCAAAAAGAACGAAGTTCCGTAAAATGCAAAAGGGTCGCATGAAGGGTAATGCCGGACGTGGTAACCAAATTGCTTTTGGATCTTTCGCTATTAAAGCTTTGGAAGAATGTTGGATCACATCTCGTCAGATTGAAGCTTCACGTATCGCTGCAACGCGTTATATGAAGCGTGAAGGACAAATGTGGATTCGTATTTTCCCAGACAAACCTATTACTAAGAAACCTGCGGAAGTACGTATGGGTAAAGGTAAAGGTGCTCCAGAATACTGGGCAGCTGTTGTTAGACCGGGTCGCATCATGTTCGAGTTGGACGGTGTGTCTTTGGAAGTTGCAAAAGAAGCCCTTCGTTTGGCAGCACAAAAGTTGCCTATAACAACTAAATTCGTAATCCGTAGAGATTACGTTGAAGCTTAATCGATAAAATTATTATTAGCGATGAAACAAGCTGTAATTATAGAAATGTCAACTGAGGAGTTGATAGGAAAGCTCACCGAGGAAAGAGCTACATTGGCTAAATTAAATTTAGCACATGCAGTATCTCCAATAGAGAATCCTGTTCAAATCCGTGAAACAAAGAAAACAGTTGCGCGTATTCTAACAGAAGTTAGAAGAAGAGAACTAGAAGCATAAAAACAACGATGGAAACTAGAAATCTTAGAAAAGAACGTGTTGGTGTTGTGAAGAGCAACAAAATGGACAAATCTGTTACCGTGTCTATTGAACGTAAAGAAAGACACGCGATGTATGGGAAGTTCGTAAAGAAATCTTCTACGTTTGTTGCTCATGATGACAAGAATGATTGTAATATCGGTGATACCGTACGCATCATAGAAACTCGTCCATTGAGTAAGACAAAGAATTGGAGAGTAGTAGAAATCCTAGAAAGAGCAAAGTAAAATGGTACAACAGGAAAGTCGATTAAAAGTAGCCGACAATACCGGAGCCAAAGAAGTACTTTGTATTCGCGTATTAGGTGGTACTCGCAGAAGATATGCCTCACTAGGAGACAAGATCGTCGTTACTATTAAATCTGCTATTCCAGCAGGTACAGTAAAGAAAGGTCAGGTATCTACTGCTGTGGTAGTTCGTACAAAGAAAGAAGTACGTCGTCAGGATGGATCGTATATCCGTTTCGATGATAACGCTTGTGTTTTGTTGAGCACTACAGGAGAAATGAGAGGTACACGTGTTTTTGGGCCGGTGGCTCGTGAATTACGTGACAAGCAGTACATGAAAATAGTTTCACTAGCACCAGAGGTGTTATAAAAACGATTTAGGATGTCGAAATTACACATTAAAAAAGGAGACACAGTAAAAGTACTTTCTGGTACCGATAATGGGAAAACCGGAAAAATAACTTCTGTAGATCTTGAAAAAGGAAGAGCCTTCGTAGAAGGTATTAACATGGTATCGAAACACACAAAGCCTAGCGCTGCGAATCCTCAAGGAGGAATCATTAAGAGTGAAGCTTCTGTTCATGTTTCTAACCTTATGGTTGTTGATTCGAAAGGTCAGGCGAGCCGTACAGGAAGAAAATTGAATGAAGATGGCAAGTTGGTGAGATACTCTAAAAAAACAGGGGAGGTTATATAATGTCGTACACTCCAAGACTACAAGAGAAATATCGCAACGAGATTGTTGCGGCTCTCACGGAGCGCATGGGTTACAAAAACATCATGCAAGTGCCTAAGTTAGAGAAAATCTGTCTTAATCAAGGTGTTGGTGAAGCAACAGCAGATAAGAAATTAGTTGATGTTGCTATAGATGAAATGACTCGTATTACAGGTCAAAAATCTGTTGCCACCCTATCTAAGAAAGATATCTCGAACTTTAAATTAAGAAAAGCTATGCCGGTTGGTGTACGTGTTACATTGCGTGGAGCGCATATGTACGAATTCTTAGATCGTTTAGTTTCAACAGCTTTACCGGCAGTACGTGACTTTCACGGAATCAATCCTAAAGGATTTGATGGTAGAGGAAACTACAATTTGGGTATCAAAGAGCAAATCATATTCCCGGAGATCTTTATTGATCAGGTGAATAAGATTACCGGTATGGATATTACTATGGTAACATCTGCTAATACCGATAAGGAAGCTTATGAGTTGTTAAAGGAATTTGGTTTACCATTTAAAAAATAAGTAGGATGGCAAAAGAATCAATGAAAGCCAGAGAGCTTAAGAGACAAAAACTGGTAGAAAAATACGCTGAAAAGCGCGCCGCTTTAAAAGCAGCAGGCGATTATGAAGGTTTGCAAAAACTTCCTAAAAATGCATCTCCTGTACGTTTACACAATCGTTGTAAATTAACGGGTAGACCTAAAGGTTACATGCGTCAGTTTGGTGTCTCTCGTGTTACATTTCGTGAGATGGCAAACTTCGGATTGATCCCAGGTGTTAAAAAAGCGAGTTGGTAAACTGATAAAAGTTACAAATTATGTATACAGATCCAATAGCAGATTACTTAACGCGTCTTCGTAACGCCATCATGGCGAATCACAGAGTCGTTGAAGTGCCTGCGTCAAATCTAAAAAAAGAGATAACAAAGATCTTAAAAGATCAGGGTTATATCTTGAACTTTAAGTTCGAAAACAACAATGCACAGGGTAGCATTAAGATTGCTTTGAAATACAATGCAATTACGAAAATGCCCGCGATCACTTCTTTAAAAAGAGCTTCTAAGCCTGGTCTACGTAAGTATTCTTCTTCGTCATCGATGCCAAGAGTATTAAACGGTTTGGGTGTAGCTATCGTTTCAACTTCTAGAGGAGTGATGACGGATAAAGAAGCACGCACATTAAACGTGGGTGGTGAAGTGTTATGTTACGTTTATTAATCAACGGAAAACGTTAAGAAATGTCAAGAATAGGTAAACAACCGGTCATAATTCCTGAAGGAATTACCGTTGCAGTATCTTCATCAAATGAAGTTACTGTTAAAGGTAAGCTTGGGGAACTATCTCTGCAGGTTACAGAACCAATCGCCGTAAGAGTCGAGGAATCTGTTGTTACTCTTGAAAGACCAAACGATCAAAAAGAATCAAGAGCTAAGCATGGTTTATACCGTGCATTGATTTACAACATGATCGAAGGAGTTTTAAAAGGGTACACAAAAGAGCTTGAACTTGTAGGTGTAGGTTACCGTGCAGCAAACAGAGGTCAACAACTTGAGCTTAGTTTAGGTTTCTCTCACAATATTGTGATCGAAATTTGTCCTGAGGTTAAAGTAGAGGCAATTTCAGAAAAGGGTAAAAACCCTATCGTGAAATTGACGTCACATGATAAGCAACTTATCGGAATGGTAGCGGCAAAAATCCGCTCTATGAGAAAACCTGAGCCATACAAAGGAAAAGGTATTAAGTTCGTAGGTGAACAAATTAGAAGAAAAGCAGGTAAAACTGCAGGCTAAAAATAGAAGCTATGGCATTGTCAAAAGAATATAGAAGAAAGCGTATCAAAATGCGTGTTCGTAAGAACATCGATGGTACGGCTACGACTCCAAGACTTTCAGTTTTTAGAAGTAATAAATCGATTTACGCGCAGTTAATCGATGATTTAGCAGGAACAACCTTGTTATCTGCTGCTTCTACTGATAAAACTGTAAAAGCTGAGGGGACGAAAAGCGAACAAGCCAACGTTGTTGGTAAGGCCCTTGCTGAAAAAGCTGTTGCTGCAGGAATCACAGAATGTGTTTTTGATAGAAATGGTTATTTATACCACGGAAGAATTAAATCTTTAGCTGATGGTGCTAGAGAAGGTGGACTTAAATTCTAAGAAATTATGGCAAGTAAGTACTATAACATGGAAAAAGTTAAGCCTGCTGGCTTAGAGCTTAAAGAGCGTTTAGTAGGTATCCAACGTGTTACTAAAGTAACTAAAGGTGGTAGAACATTTAGTTTTTCTGCAATTATGGTTGTTGGTAACGAAGAGGGTGTCGTAGGGCACGGAATGGGTAAAGCCCAGGAAGTTGTTTCTGCAATTACTAAGGCTACTGAAGATGCGAAGAAAAACTTATACCGAATTCCCGTAGTGAATGCAACGATTCCTCACGAGCAAAATGGTAAATTTGGTGGATCGCGAATCTTTATGCGTCCTGCATCTCACGGTACAGGAGTTATCGCCGGTGGTGCGATGCGTGCAGTAATTGAATCTGTAGGTATTCACGATATCCTGGCAAAATCTAAAGGTTCATCGAACCCTCATAATGTAGTAAAAGCAACTATGGATGCTTTATTACAATTAAGAGATGCACGTTCAGTAGCAACTCAAAGAGGAATCTCTATGAGCAAGGTCTTTAACGGTAAATAAGTAGAGAGATGGCCAAAATTAGAATTAAACAAGTTCGTAGTAAGATCGATAGACCGGAGCGTCAAAAGAGAACTTTAGCGGCATTAGGTCTTAAAAAGATCAATCAGGTTGTTGAGCATGAAGGTACCCCACAAATTTTGGGTATGGTAAATGCAATCAAGCACCTGATAGAAGTAGAAGAAGTTAAGTAAGAACTATTAAAGGAATCGTAAGATGAATTTAAGTAACTTGAAACCGGCAACAGGTTCGGTGAAAAATAAAAAGCGTATTGCGCGTGGTCAGGGTTCTGGTTACGGTGGTACTGCTACTCGTGGACACAATGGACAGAAGTCACGTTCTGGTTATTCCAGAAAGATTGGTTTTGAAGGTGGTCAAATGCCTTTGCAACGTCGTGTTCCTAAGTTTGGGTTTAAGAATATTAACCGTGTAGAATACAAGGGAATAAATCTTGATACGATCCAGGCGTTGGTTGACACGAAGAAAATTAAGGATGAAGTAACTTTGGAAGTTTTAATCGCCAATGGTTTGGCACGGAAAAACGTCTTGGTGAAAATTTTGGGTAGAGGTGCTTTGACAGCTAAGTTGAACATTACAGCTCATAAATTTACAGCTACTGCACAAGCAGCTATTGAAGCTGCTGGTGGAACGGCTATAACCCTTTAATAAGGCCTCATACTTATGAAGAATTTGATCGAGACACTTAAGAATATCTGGAAGATAGAAGAACTAAGAAATAGAATCCTCACAACTTTGGGGTTTCTACTTATATATCGTTTAGGTTCGTTTGTAGCACTCCCGGGTATTGACCCACAACAGTTAGATGCTTTGCAAAATCAAACATCTGATGGTTTACTAGGATTATTGAATATGTTTACCGGTGGTGCATTTTCACAAGCCTCTATTATGGCTTTGGGTATCATGCCGTACATTTCAGCATCTATTGTTATTCAGTTAATGACGATGGCTGTTCCTTATTTGCAGAAATTGCAAAAAGATGGCGAGAGTGGGAGAACGAAAATCAGCCAGATTACACGTTACTTAACTGTGTTGATCACTTGCTTCCAGGCTCCGGGGTATATTGCTAACCTTAAAGCTACTTTACCGGCTGAGGCCTTCTTGTTGTCAAGTGGTTCTTTCTGGTTCTCTAGTATTGTAATTTTAGTTACCGGTACCATGTTTGCGATGTGGTTGGGTGAGAAGATTACCGATAGAGGTATTGGTAATGGTATCTCACTATTAATTATGGTGGGTATTATTGCGAGTCTTCCGCAAGCATTCTTGTTTGAGGTAGGTAGAGCTAATCCATTGATTATTTTAGTTGAATTGTTAATTCTGTTAGTTGTAATTCTTGCTTCTGTACTTTTAGTTCAGGGGGTACGTCGAATTCCAATTCAATATGCAAAACGAGGTGCTTCAGCGCAAATTGCAGCTGCTCGACAGTACTTACCTCTTAAGGTAAATGCTTCGGGTGTAATGCCAATTATCTTTGCTCAGGCAATCATGTTTATACCAATTACTTTTGCCGGATTATCTGAGTCTGAAAGTGTCCAAAATTTTGTGGCTATTTTCTCTGATTTTTCGGGATTTTGGTATAATTTTGTGTTTGCACTTTTAATCATACTATTCACCTATTTTTATACGGCTATTACGGTTAATACAAACCAGATGGCTGATGACTTGAAGCGTAATGGTGGATTTGTTCCGGGTGTTAAACCGGGAAAAGATACCGCTGGCTTTTTAGATGGTGTGATGTCGAGAATTGTGTTGCCTGGATCGGTGTTTTTAGCATTCATTGCTATTTTACCGGCATTTGCTATGAACGCAGGTGTAAACCAGTCTTTCGCACAGTTCTTTGGAGGTACTTCTTTATTGATTATGGTAGGTGTTGTTTTAGATACACTACAACAAATAGAGGGATACTTGTTAAATCGTCATTATGATGGTTTAATGAAATCAGGTCGACTGAGTGGTAGATCAGGAATGTAAGATTAACTCTTATGATCTATTACAAGACTGAAGAAGAAATAGAGTTAATCAAAGAAAGTTCTTTACTTGTTGCAAAAACGCACGCTGAAGTGGCGAAACTTATTCAACCGGGTGTTACGACGCTTGAGTTAGATAAGGTTGCTGAGGAGTTTATAAGAGACCATGGTGGTATTCCAGGTTTTAAAGGGTATAGTGGATTTCCAAATACTTTATGTGTTTCACCTGATGAACAGGTGGTTCATGGAATTCCAAATACGACACCCCTAGAATCGGGTACCATTTTATCTTTAGACTGTGGTGTTAAGAAAAACGGATTCTTTGGGGATTCGGCCTTTACTTACGAAGTAGGGGAAGTTGCCCGGGATGTGAAAGATTTGTTAAAAGTAACTCGTGAGTCACTTTATAAAGGAATCGAAGCAGCCGTAGCCGGAAATCGTATTGGCGATATCGGTTATGCCGTCCAAAACCACGCAGAAAGAAATGGATACACTGTAGTAAGAGAATTGGTTGGTCATGGTGTAGGTGCAAACCTTCACGAAAGTCCGGAAGTTCCTAATTACGGAAAAAGAGGTAGAGGCGTGAAATTACAAGAGGGATTGGTGATCGCTATTGAGCCCATGATCAATATGGGGGTAAAAGAGATTATTCAATTAAATGATGGTTGGACGATTAAAACGGCCGACTTGAAACCTTCAGCACATTTCGAGCATACAGTTGTTGTTCGGAAAGGTAAAGCAGAGATATTGTCGTCATTCGACTTTATCGACGAAGTATTAAAAAATAAAAACTAGTGTATGGCTAAACAGGCATCTATAGAGCAAGACGGAGTGATTACAGAATCGCTTTCAAATGCAATGTTTCGGGTAGAATTAGAAAACGGGCACGTTTTAACGGCTCATATCTCGGGAAAGATGCGTATGCACTATATTAAGTTGTTACCCGGAGACAAGGTTAGATTAGCTATGTCTCCTTACGATTTAACAAAGGGACGAATTACTTACAGATACTAAATAAGTCAAAAGATGAAAGTAAGAGCATCAATCAAGAAAAGAAGTGTTGACTGCCAAATTGTACGCAGAAAAGGGCGTCTTTACGTAATTAACAAGAAGAACCCTAAATTTAAACAAAGACAGGGTTAGACCTGATCAAAAAAAAATTCTATGGCAAGAATTGCAGGGGTAGATTTACCTACAAATAAAAGAGGAGAAATCGGGTTAACTTATATCTTTGGTATAGGCAGAACTCGTGCACAGAAAATCCTTACTAAGGCCGGTGTTGATCTAAACACAAAGGTTCAGGATTGGAATGATGACGAATTGAGTCAAATTCGTACCATCATATCAGACTACACTATCGAAGGTGAGTTAAGATCTGAAGTTCAATTAAACATCAAGCGATTGATGGATATTGGATGTAACAGAGGGCAGCGTCATCGTTCGGGATTACCGTTAAGAGGTCAAAGAACCAAAAACAACTCCCGTACGAGAAAAGGTAGAAGAAAAACTGTTGCTAACAAAAAGAAAGCAACTAAATAGTAGGTAGCTATGGCTAAGACAAACAAAAAGAGAAACGTAAAGGTTGAGGCTGTCGGACAGGCTCATATCCATGCGTCTTTCAACAACATCATTATCTCTCTTACCAATAATGCAGGCCAGGTAATTTCATGGTCATCTGCGGGTAAGCAAGGATTTAGAGGTTCTAAGAAGAATACTCCGTATGCTGCTCAAACAGCTGCTGAAGATTGCGCAAAAGTTGCTCACGAAGCAGGTTTGAGAAAAGTTAAAGTTTATGTGAAGGGACCAGGTAATGGTCGTGAATCTGCAATCCGTACTTTACACAATAACGGAATTCAGGTATCTGAAATTGTAGATGTTACTCCACAACCACACAATGGTTGTAGACCACCTAAACGTAGAAGAGTTTAATCCCTTTAAAATCTAAGACATGGCAAGATATACAGGTCCAAAAACCAAAATTGCTCGTAGATTCGGTGAGGCAATCTTCGGTGCTGACAAATCTTTGGAGAAAAAAAATTATGCTCCAGGTCAACACGGAAACTCACGTAGAAGATCTAAGAAGTCAGAGTACTCCGTACAACTTCTGGAAAAGCAAAAAGCAAAATATACTTACGGAATACTTGAAAAGCAATTCCGTAATTTATACAAAAATGCATCTTCTAAAACAGGTGTAACGGGTGAAATACTATTGCAATTGTGCGAAAGAAGATTAGATAATGCTGTTTACAGAATGGGTATTTCGCCTACTCGTAGTGGAGCACGTCAGTTGGTTTCTCACCGTCATATTACAGTAAATGGTGGTGTTGTAAATATACCTTCATATTCTTTACGTCCGGGTGATGTAATTGAAGTACGTGAGAAATCTAAGGCTCTTGAAGCGATTACAGACTCTGTAAAAGCAAATTCAAGCGTTTATGAGTGGTTGGAATTCAGTTCTGACTCGTTAAAAGGTACTTTTGTTGCAGTTCCTGAACGTTCACAAATTCCTGAGAATATTAAGGAGCAGTTGATCGTAGAATTGTATTCTAAGTAAAATAATATAGACACGTTAAAGATTTAGCATATGGCAATATTAAATTTCCAAAAACCGGATAGAGTATTCATGGTAAACTCGACTGACAATTTTGGTCAATTTGAGTTTCGCCCATTAGAACCTGGTTATGGTTTAACGATCGGAAATGCTCTGCGTAGAGTGCTACTTTCTTCTTTAGAAGGATTTGCCATTTCTTCTGTACGCATTGAAGATGTTGAACATGAGTTCTCTACTATTGAAGGTGTAGTTGAAGATGTTACAGAGATCATCTTGAATTTAAAACAGGTTCGTTTTAAGAAGCAGGTGGAAGATGTTGAGAATGAAACCATTCATGTGTCAGTATCCAAACAAGAACAATTAAAAGCCGGTGATATCGGGAAGTTTATTTCCGGTTTTCAGGTTTTAAATCCTGATTTAGTAATCTGTAATATGGATTCTAAGGTGGAGATTGATATGGTATTAACCATTATCAAAGGACGTGGATTTGTTACTTCTGAGGAGCAAAACATAGAAGAGATGCCTCTTGGAACGATTGCAACAGATTCTATCTTTACACCGATCAAGAATGTGAAGTTTGAGATTGAGAATTTCCGTGTAGAACAAAAGACTGACTATGAAAAGTTGATCTTTGAAGTTAGCACTGACGGTTCTATCAATCCTAAAGATGCTTTAACTGAGGCTTCCAAGATATTAATTCACCACTTTATGTTATTCTCTGATGATCGTATTTCTTTAGAGGATGAAGAAACAGCATCAGAAAATCAGTATGATGAAGAATCTCTTAAGATGAGACAACTTCTACACTCGAAATTGACAGAGATGGATCTTTCGGTAAGAGCATTAAATTGCTTAAAAGCTGCTGAAGTGGAAACATTAGGAGACTTGGTTACTTTTAACAAAAGCGATTTAATGAAGTTTAGAAACTTTGGTAAAAAATCGTTGACTGAATTAGATGAACTGGTTGCTGTGAAAGGTCTGTCATTTGGTATGGACACTTCTAAGTACAAATTAGATAACGAATAAGGGTCATGAGACACGGAAAAAAATTCAATCACTTAGGAAGAAAGGCTGCACATCGTAAAGCGATGTTATCAAACATGGCTTGTTCATTGATTGAGTACAAAAGAATAAATACAACTGTGGCTAAGGCGAAAGCATTAAAACAATATGTTGAGCCTTTAATCACAAAAGCAAAAGACGATTCTACGCACTCTCGCAGAGTAGTGTTTAGTTACCTAAGACAAAAAGAAACCATCAAAGAATTATTTGGTGTTGTTTCTTCTAAAGTAGGTGATCGTCCTGGTGGATATACTCGTATCATCAAAACAGGAAATCGTTTAGGTGATAATGCTGAAATGTGTATGATTGAGTTGGTTGATTTCAACGAAGTTTACACGAATGGTAAAGAGGCTAAGAAAACAAAAACACGTAGACGTAAGAAAACTACGGCTAATGTAGAAGAAGGTTCTGCTGTTGAGGAAACACCTGCTGTTGAAGAAGCTCAGGTTGTAGAGGAAACTCCGACGGCTGAAGCTGCTACTGAAGAAGCTCCTGCTACTGAAGAGAAAAAGTCTGATGATGCGAATGATGAAAATCAAGATGCATAAGGGACAATTTATATCATTCTCTAGAATATAAATAAAAGGGTAGGGCTTTGGCTTTATCCCTTTTTTTATGACTTTTAAACTTTGATGAAATACCAAGCGAAACAAAAAGCCGTACTACTTCTGGAAGATGGAACCATTTTTCATGGAAATGCTGCAGGTTTGAAAGGAACTGCAACAGGAGAAGTCTGTTTTAATACCGGAATGACAGGGTATCAGGAAATTTTTACGGATCCTTCGTATACCGGACAATTGATGCTAACTACCAATGCACATATTGGTAATTATGGTGTTCATGATGATGAGGTAGAATCGGAAAGTGTTAAAATTTCCGGATTGATCTGTAAGGATTTTAACAATCACAATTCGCGTCCGGCTTCTAGTATGTCTTTACAAGAATACTACGAAAAAGAAGGGTTGGTTGCGATATGTAATGTGGATACGCGTGCACTTGTGCGTTATGTACGAGATAAAGGTGCGATGAATGCAATTATCTCTTCAGAGATTACCGATATTGAGTTCTTAAAGGCTGAATTGGCTAAAGTACCAAGCATGGAAGGTTTAGAGCTTTCGTCTACGGTATCTACTAAAGAAGCTTACACTTTTGGTGATGAGAATGCAGACTACAGAGTCGCTGTTCTCGATTTAGGAGTGAAGAGAAATATTTTACGTTGTTTAGCTGATAGAGGATGTTTCTTAAAAGTTTTCCCTATGCATACTTCTATGGAAGATATGTTGGCGTGGAACCCTGATGGTTTCTTCCTTTCTAATGGCCCTGGTGACCCAAGTGCGATGCCAAAGGTAATTGCTGAAGTAACTAAGGTATTAGAAGCAGGACTACCCATATTCGGGATTTGTTTAGGACACCAAATGATAGGTCTTTCCTCAGGCTTAACAACTTACAAAATGCACAATGGTCACAGAGGTATTAATCACCCGGTTTTTAATTTGGAAACAGGTAAAGGTGAAATTACTTCACAAAACCATGGTTTTTCCATTAGCATGGAAAGTTTAGAAGGACATGATAATATCGTCCTTACACACAAAAATTTAAATGACAATACGGTTGAAGGTATTCGATTGAAAGATCGTTTGTGTTTCTCGGTACAATACCACCCGGAATCATCTCCGGGACCACACGATTCTCGTTACTTATTCGATCAGTTTGTAGATCATATCAAAACACACAAAAACTAGTTCTAAAATGACTTTAATTTCTGACATACACGCACGCCAAATTCTCGATTCAAGAGGTAATCCAACTGTAGAAGTTGATATCGTTACTGAATCGGGTGCTTTTGGACGTGCTGCTGTTCCCTCCGGAGCCTCTACTGGTAAACATGAAGCTGTTGAGCTTAGAGACGGCGATAAGTCTGTTTACATGGGAAAAGGCGTTCTCAAAGCTGTTGACAATGTAAACGGAGTTCTCTATGATTCTTTAGTAGGAATGCCGGTAGAAGACCAAGCTGCAATTGATCAATTGATGATTGATATTGATGGTACTCCTAATAAAGCAGTTTTAGGGGCAAATGCGATGTTGGCTATTTCTTTAGCGAGTGCTAAAGCAGCAGCGGCATCAACAGGACAAATGCTTTACAATTACATTGGTGGAGTAAATGCACGTACGCTTCCTATTCCAATGATGAATATCTTAAATGGTGGGTCGCATGCAGATAATGCAATCGATTTTCAGGAGTTTATGGTGATGCCTGTAGGAGCTGAAACTTTCTCTCAGTCCTTAAAAATGGGTACAGAAATTTTTCACCATTTAAAGGCAGTTTTGAAATCTAAAGGCTTGGCTACAAACGTAGGTGATGAAGGTGGTTTTGCACCGAATTTACGTTCGAATGTAGAAGCGATGGAGATGGTTTTAACCGCTATTGAAAAAGCAGGTTACCGTCCGGGTGAAGATGTTTATGTTTCTATGGATGCTGCAGCTTCTGAATTCTACAATGCCGAAGAAGGTGTTTATCACTTCCATCAATCAACAGGCGAAAAATTAACTTCTGCAGAGATGGTTGATTATTGGGCTGACTGGTGTAAGAAATATCCGATTCTTTCTATTGAGGATGGATTAGATGAAGATGATTGGGCCGGATGGAAAAACCTAACAGAACGTTTAGGAGATAAAATCCAATTGGTAGGTGACGATTTATTCGTTACAAACGTAGATCGTTTATCCAGAGGAATAAACGAAGGTATCGCCAATTCACTTTTGGTAAAAGTAAATCAAATTGGTACCTTAACAGAAACAATTAATGCTGTGCAGATGGCACAGATTAATTCTTACACTTCGGTAATGAGCCACCGCTCAGGAGAAACCGAAGACAATACGATTGCCGACTTAGCCGTAGCATTAAATACAGGACAGATCAAAACAGGATCTGCTTCGCGTTCTGACCGTATGGCTAAGTATAACCAGTTACTTCGTATTGAAGAAGCATTAGGAGATACAGCGATCTTCTTGGGTAAGAATTTTAGTTTTTTGAAATAAGTCAAAAATAAAGCTGTTTGGCTTTGATTTTGCGATGTAACGAACAGAATAAATTAACGATCAATAAACGCGTAGATGTCAAATTTTGCAGAATTAAACTTTGAAGGAAAGAGTTACCAACTGCCGGTTGTAGAAGGTAGCGAGGGAGAAAAGGCTATTGATATTAGTAAATTAAGGAATACTTCAGGGCTTATTACTATTGATAAAGGATTCAAGAATACGGGTTCTACCGAGAGTTCGATTACATTTTTAGATGGTGAAAAAGGAATTTTACGCCACAGAGGTTATACTATTGAAGAATTGGCAGATAAGTCATCATTTATCGAAGTTTCTTATTTGGTAATCTATGGTGAGTTACCTACTCAGGAAGAATTGAGTGCTTTTAAGCAGGAAATTACGCAACATACTTTGGTTCATGAAGATGTGAAAGCGATTTTAGAAGGTTTCCCTTCTAAAGCGCATCCAATGGGCGTACTTTCTTCATTGGTATCTGCACTAACTGCTTTCTATCCGAAGTCTTTAGATCCGAATCGTTCGGTAGAAGAAGTAAATGGTACGATTATCCGTATCATTGCCAAGTTGCCAACTTTGGCTGCCTGGGCATTTAAAAATCGCATGCGTCAGCCATTGGTGTATCCAAATAATAGTTTGGATTACTGTTCAAATTTCTTGCGCATGATGTTTGGTTTGCCAACGGAAGATTATAATATAGATCCTGTGATTACTAAAGCATTGGATAAGTTGTTGATCCTTCATGTCGATCATGAGCAAAACTGTTCTGCATCTACGGTTCGTATTGTTGGTTCATCTCATGCCAGTTTATACGCCTCTATTTCTGCGGGTATTGCTGCACTTTGGGGGCCACTTCACGGTGGGGCTAACCAGGCGGTTATCGAAATGTTGGAAGCTATTAAAGCTGACGGAGGAGATGTTTCTAAATACATTACCAAAGCAAAAGATAAGTCAGATCCTTTCCGTTTAATGGGATTCGGACATCGTGTGTATAAAAACTTTGACCCTCGTGCTCGTATCATTAAGAAAGCTGCTGACGATGTGTTAGATGCATTAGGAGTTAATGATCCTGTATTAGATATTGCAAAAGAATTAGAAGGTGTTGCTTTGAAAGATCAATACTTTATCGACAGAGGCTTGTATCCAAATGTTGATTTCTATTCCGGTATTATTTACCGTGCTTTAGGTATTCCTACGGATATGTTTACGGTAATGTTT
>Ga0066855_10000094_pt1 | contig 17364 bp, 11 predicted proteins | sample ETNtaG_14_FD_65604 | JGI IMG/M metagenome (GOLD analysis project Ga0066855, IMG submission 65604) | Marine microbial and viral communities from oxygen minimum zone, Eastern Pacific Ocean - ETNP201406SV73 | ecosystem: Environmental > Aquatic > Marine > Oceanic | place: Pacific Ocean: Eastern...
CGTATGCGTGAGTCAAAATAAGACCGAATCTATTGATTATCGGTAAACTTTATCAAATATACTTATATTATTTTTACGATTATTCATTTTAATCCTATTTTTTTAAATCAACTTTACTTTAACAAAACAAATAAACCGGTTTTTTCCTCTATGTCACGGTGGCTAATAAATCGCATAACGAATGAATAGCTTGAACTTTCAGCAGAAATACCATTGTCTTGACGAATTCCGTTCCATCCACTATGAATATCTTTAGATTGATAAACCACTTTACCCCAACGATCGTAAATAAATAGTTCGAAACCAGATTTAGTGACATTGTGGAGTATGGGTTTGTAGATGTCATTTTTACCATCGCCATTGGGTGTAAATGCTGTAGGTATCCAAATAAAGTAATCTTCTACGGCAACCACTTCACTTGAATGAACATCTGTACATCCAATTTCATCAGTTACAGTAAGTTCGACAGAATAGGTTCCTACATAGTTGAAATTGTGTTCCGGTTCGTCTTCTGTTGAAAATTGGCCATCTCCGAAGTCCCACTCACTAGAAACCAAAGTTGTTTGTGGATCAGGTGTAGATAAATTGCTGAATTGTACCATTCCATCCGTGTAAACAACCGTGTCTTGACTTGCTTCAAAATAGGCTGTAACATATGGAGTAGTTGTGATTGTAATTTCTTCATTGTTAGTACAACCAAAATTATCTACAACCTCATAGGAGTAGGTGTTAGTTCCAGGAGTTGTTTGAATCGTTATAGAGCTGTCTAAATTAGAGATGATGTTAGGCTGCGATAAAAAATATTCATCAACGATGTAGTTGTTAAAACTCCAGGAAGATGGAATAAGATCTTGATTTATATTGATTCCCCAGGAGAAAATCCATCCATTATCAATTTCTAAGTAGTCGACAACAGTAATGGTCCATGTTCCATTTAGTGGTGTTCCAATAAAATCATTGAAGTTACCTACAGGTAAGTAGGTGTCTGAGTTTAAGATATACCCGGTGCCATTACTTGATATTGAAGTGTTGTTTATGACACCATCAGCCATTGTTCCGTTGTACGTAGGGTTCATGCTCCACCCGTAGTCGTATCCAATTCCCGGGTTAGTTTCGCTGTCATCACCATGAGTAGCTTCCCCCAACCAGATAGGTCCCCCTGCTCCATTTTCTTGTGTAAAAAGGGTGACCTGAACTCCGTTAGGAGCAGTAAGGTAAATGTCTAAATCACCCATATAAGAGTGCTCTATGTTGATGTCAGTACTTATGATGTCGTTAACATTGGTAAGGATCTGACCTTCTCCGAAACACGCTAATGTAATATGAGTATTGTAAACAGCACCGGTGCCATCGGGAAGATATAATGGCTCTGAAAATTCATCTTCGCAGGGAGTAGATTCCCAGCTACCACCTTCAATTGCTGTTGAGAATAAAAGGTCAGATGAGGAGCCAGGACCGATACTGGCAACAAGTCCGGGGCAAACTGAAGATGGTTCTACACTAGGGTTAATCGTAGCTCCACCTCCTACACGTACAAGTACATTAACAGGGCCAGTTGTAGGACAACCATTAACATCTTCTGCATAAAGGGATATAATGTAGCCCCCAGAATTTTCAAATGTGTATGTGAAATTTTGAATATTACTTTCAAGTATTTCATCCAAATACCATGAAAAACTAGTGTTAGAAATGGATTGGAAGTAAGTTGTGTTGTTTTCAGGAAATTGCGCACTTGCTTCAAGTGTTAATGTTTCACCGGGACAGATATCGTAGTATGTTATAACTTCACCTGTTGTAGGATTAGTTTCTATGGTTTCTTCTATTGAGGTGCTGAGAATAAGCTGAACAATTTCCTGACAATCATTTTGAGCCAGAGAAATTCCAGAAACTAAAATAGAAAATACAGCAAGAAAATACTCTTTCATGGGGGCGTATGTGTGAGTTAAAATAATACCAATATTATCAGCTATTGGTAGAACTTCCCAAATGTACTTATATATTTTTTATTGGTAGTTTATTTTTATATCTAAAAGTGTTTTTCATTTAGTTTTACTTTAACAAAACAAATGAACCGGTTTTTTCCTGTAGTACATTTAGGTGGGTATTGAACCGGATAAGGAATGAATACTTTGCAATTTCAGCAGAAATACTATTGTCCTGACGAATTCCATCCCATCCACTATGAATGTCTTTAGATTGATAAACCAATTTACCCCAACTATCGTAAATAAATAGTTCGAAATTGGATTCAATGATGTTGTGGAATATGGGTTTGTAAACATCATTTATACCATCACCATTAGGTGTAAATGCTGTAGGTGTCCAAATGAAGTAATCGTCTACGGCAACAATTTCACTCAAATAGGAATCTATACATCCAATTTCATTAGTTACAGTAAGTTGAACAGGGTAGGTTCCTATTTGGTTGAAATTGTGTTCCGGTTGTTCTTCTGTTGAAAATTGACCATCTCCGAAGTTCCAATGGTTAGAAACTAAATTTGTTTGTGGGTCAGGCGAAGAGAGATTAGTGAATTGTACCACCCCATTAGTGTAAATAACCTCGTCTTGGCTTGCTTCAAAATAGGCTATAACGTAAGGGGTGGATGTAATCGTAACTTCTTCACTGTATGTACAGCCAAAATCATCTACAACCTCATAGCTATAATTGTGAATCCCCGGATCCGTTTCTATGATTATTGAACTGTCATTATTTGAAATAATGCTTGGTTCATCTAAGAAATATTCATCAACGATGTAGTTGTCAAAACTCCAGGAAGCCGGAACAAGATCTTCATTTATATTGATTCCCCAAGAGAAGATCCAACCATTGTCAAATTCTAAGTAGTCTATAACAGTAATAGTCCATATTCCATTTAGTGGTGTTCCAATAAAACTATTGAAGTCACCAATAGGTAAATAGGTGTCTGAGTTTAAGATCGTTCCAAAGCCATTATTTGATATTGATGTGTTATCTTCAATACCATCATCCATTGTTCCGTTGTAAGAGGGGTTCATGCTCCATCCGTAGTCGTATCCTACTCCTGGGTAGGTTTCACTACTATTGTCATCCGTAGCTTCGCCAAACCATAACCCACCTCCTGCTTGATCAAAAAGAAGTACTTGCACTCCGTTTGGAGCGGTAAGTAAAATGTCCAGATCACCGGTATATGAGTGTTCAATATTAATGTCAACGCTTACGAGATCGTTAACATTGGTAAGAATCTGACCTTCTTCAAAACAAGCTAGCGTAATATCTGTGCTGTAAACTGCACCGGTGCCATCGGGAAGATATAATGGCTCCGAGAATTCATCTTCGCAGGGTTGAGATCCCCAACTACCACCTTCAATTGTTGTTGAGAATAAAAGGTCAGATGAGTTGTCAGGTCCAATATTGGTAACAACTCCGGGGCAAATTTTAGATGGGGTAACACTAAGGTTAATGTTTGGTGTGGTGCTCACACGTACAAAAACTTTTGCAGGTGCAGTTGTAATGCATCCACTAACATCTTCTGCGTGTAGGGAAACGATATAACCTCCTGCATCATTAAATGTGTGTGAGAAACTCGGATTGTTACTCTCTTGACCTTCATCTATACGCCAAGAAAAACTTGTTGTGGCTAAAGATTGAAAGTAGTTTGTGTTGTTTTCCGGAAATTCTGCACCGGCTTCAAGCGTTAATGTTTCTCCGGGACATAGATCGTAGTATACTATATTTTCACCCGTTTCAGGATCAACTTCTATAGTTTCTTCTGAGGTCTCGAGAATAAGTTGAATAATTTCCTGACAATCATTTTGAGCTATAGAAATTTCGCAAACTAAAATAGAAAATAAAATAAGCAAATGCTTTTTCATTGAAGGACGACTTTGTTTTAAAACAATGCATTTTTAGCAAAAACAATACCATATTTATTAATCATTAGGGAAAGTTTTCCAAATATACTTTTTATATTTTTTTCGTAGGAATAATAAATCTTAAATTTGCGTCTGTTATTAGAAAAGTGGTTTACACTTAAAACATTAAATTAGATAAGATGAAAGTTACTGTAGTAGGTGCTGGAGCAGTTGGCGCAAGTTGTGCGGAGTACATTGCCATTAAAGATTTTGCTTCTGAAGTTGTATTGATTGATATTAAGGAAAATTATGCCGAGGGTAAAGCCATGGATTTGATGCAAACAGCATCGTTAAATGGTTTTGATACTAAAATTGTAGGGAGTACAAATGACTACTCTAAGACTGCAGGAAGTGATGTTGCTGTTATTACTAGTGGTATTCCAAGGAAACCGGGGATGACTCGTGAAGAGTTGATCGGTATTAATGCCGGAATCGTGAAGATGGTTTCAGAAAATCTGATTAAGCATTCTCCAAATGTGATCTTAATTATCGTTAGTAATCCTATGGATACGATGACTTACTTAGCTCACAAAGCTACCGGTCTTCCAAAAAACAGAATTATCGGTATGGGTGGAGCTTTGGATAGTGCACGTTTTAAATATCGTTTAAGTGAAGCTTTAGGTTGTCCTGCATCCGATGTAGATGGCATGGTAATCGGAGGTCACAGTGATAAAGGAATGCTTCCTTTAACAAGATTGGCTTCAAGAAATAGTGTTCGCGTTACGGAATTCCTTTCTGAAGAAAGATTGGCTCAGGTAGCTGCTGATACGAAAGTTGGTGGTGCTACATTAACAGGTATGTTGGGTACTTCTGCCTGGTATGCGCCGGGTGCAGCAGTTTCTTCTATGGTACAGGCTATTGCTTGTGATCAAAAGAAAATGTTCCCTTGTTCAGCTTTGTTAGAAGGTGAGTATGGTTTGAGTGATCTTACCATTGGTGTGCCGGTTATTTTAGGTAAAAATGGTATCGAAAAAATCGTTGAGATCGATTTAAATGAAGACGAGAAGGCTTTATTAGCTGAGTCTGCTAAAGGTGTAAGCGCAACAAACGGTTTGTTGAGTGACCTGAACTTGTTCTAAACATAAATTAAGACGGAAACGTTTGAGATGATATATAAAAAGCCTGGGCAACTGCTCAGGCTTTTTTTATGATGACTAGTTTTCAGTTTGTCAATTCTACATTCATGATTAGTCATTATCAATCATTCTTTCCCTCCATTCTTTAGGTAAAATAGGGCAGCTATCGTATTTGCCAAACCACTTGTAACGATTTTTAGCAATGAATTTATAGGCTAAGTCTCTTAGCTTTTTTGGGAAAATAAAAAGTAGGATAGCACATCTGTAAATACCTCCCAATAGTATCAGACTTTTAATGATTGCTGTTGAGTGGGTGTATTCTGTCCCGTTGTGTAATAAGATGATGGAGTCGTAATTATTATTCTGTTTGACCGATTGAAGGAATCCAATTTTAAAATGTTTGTTTTTATCTCGATTGATGATGAATCGGATCGATTTATTACACAAAACACATATTCCGTCAAAGTAAAGAATGGGTTTATCCATAGCTTAATAAATGCAAATTTTCGAGTGTATTATTTCCCCCGTTTTGGTTGTAAGTCGCATAAAATAGAAGCCTTTTTGTAAATATGAAAGGTCGGTAGTTTGCATCGCTTTACCTTTATGACTCAATTTGCCTTCAATATTGTAAACTTCAACGGTATAAAGTAATTCCGGACTATTAATGTGAATAAGCCCTGTTGTTGGGTTTGGGTAAACACGAATCTGATTAGCAGTTGGTTCTAAAGTAGAAATTTCTGAATAGTTGCATCCCCATAGTAGGTGAATGCCTCCGGTGTACACACCTAGTAACATGTCGTCCCACCCGTCGTTATTTAGGTCGTAAACAAGTGGAGCTGTTCGAGTTCCCTTAGCGTAGAGCAGAAGTGAGTCCGAAACTTCTTCAAAGACCCCATTGATATTGTTATCAATATTGGTGTAATGATAAACAGAACCTTTTTCAGTCCCCACATACAATTCGTAGCCATTTTCTCCATCGATTACGATAGGTGTGGTGTAAGCAGTATTGTAAACAGAATCTGTAAGGTTTATGTTTCCGAGTTGTTCGTTTGCAAGTACAAAGTCTGCTTCTGAAGCACTACCCTGATTTTCGTAGTGAATTATATTCCCCTGACGTGTTCCTATAATCAAATCTAAGTCACTATCTCTGTCAAGATCTGCCAAGTATGGGCTAGCGAAGCTCCCTACATCAATGTCAAAATAATTTACAGAATTGATAAAGAAATTAGATTCACCATCTGTAATAATATTATTCAATAGGTGAAGTTCACCATCCGAGTCACCGACTAACATATCTAAATCCCCATCGTTATCAAGATCCCCAAAAGCAGGGATAATATTGTTTTCAAAATTTAGCGCTCCCAGATTTGCATAATCATCAGTTATCCACTCAAATTTTGGGTTGTTGGCGTCTCCAGTGTTTTTGTACAAGGCAAGTTGAGAATTGAAATTACCCCCTTCTATGTAGTAGCCGTAGTTGGCCACGATTAGATCCATTAATCTGTCGTTATTGTAGTCAAATAAAATTGGGTGGGCTCCTGAGCCTACTTCGATCATATCATCAAGTAAAACATTTTTTTGAATCAGACTGAAGTTAGCAGCATCAGTAACAGATCCATTTTTGTAGAACCAGATGTTTTCAAAATTGTGAGAAACATTGTTCCCATTAGGACTAACGATAAGATCTTTTTTATTGTCGTTGTCAATATCAAAATAGTAAGCAGCTGGAAATTTAGGGATGTTTACACTTTCTGTGTTGCTAGGGAATTGTGTATTCTGACGAATCATTAAAGAGTTTTCAGTAGAAGCGCTATTTTCCAGCATAACGAGATTGTTAAAAGTAACATCGCCCAATAGGAGATCAAAATAGGAATTGCCGGTTAGATCTAAAGCTGTTACCGTGGAGCCTGAATGTCTGCCTGACTTAATTTTGGCACTATTCCTTAGCATTTCACAATCATTTAGTGTTACAGAATTGTTTGAAAAATTTTCAGTGAAATCTCCCCAGCAATCATCTTCGAGTGCAAAGTTTAAACTGTCGCATGAGCCAAAATTCTCAACAGAATTGTTCTTGTGCCACTCAACATGGCTACCAAGAATTGTAAAAGTTAAGATGTCTAAATCTCCATCATAGTCCAAGTCTCCAATGTGAGGGATGTCTACAGAGCTTACATACAGGTTCGTAAGACCACTACCTCTGTCGGTTAAAATAGTTTCTTTGAATTCAAAGTTAAGGTCATTACCAATACTTGTATTTTTATATACTTTGATTCCTCCATTGTGAGAAGTGAAGATATCCATTTTATTATCGCAATTGTAATCGCGTAACAATACCCAGTCTTTAAGCTCCGGGAATTTAAGATTGTATTCCGGAGCATAGTGGTAATCTATAACACCTTCTGTTCCATTATTAATAAAGCAATTAATTTGGTCGCCATTTTTATCAAAAATTATTAAGTCCAAAATACCGTCTCCGTTTAAGTCTATTGGAGAGAGTTGAGGGACATTTGCACCACCTGCCCATGGGTTGGTTAAGGTTGCTTCGTTTTTTGTAACCATCAAGTTTTGAGACTGATAAAAGCCTTGTTGAGCAAAGGATTTAAATGAAAGGCAGAGGATCATTTGAATTAGTAGTGTCTTTCTCATTGTATAAATTTAATCTTTATAGCTGCTAATTTACAAGAATTGTGCCCATAGCCCTCGTATAATACCTGCAAATAAATTGTGATTATTTTACTGAAAGTTTATATTTGTCAGCCTTAAATAATTGACTCTAAAATAAACAGATATGCGCAACAAAGGATTTACTAAGTTTTTAGCTGTTGTATTCGCTCTAATTTGCGTTTACCAGTTGGCATTTACCTGGATGGTGAAAAGTGTGGAAAGTGATGCAAAAAGCTATGCCAATGGTGATTATGCGTTAGAACAAGCTTACCTTGATTCAGTAGCTACTGATGAGTTGTATTTTGGATACACTTACAAAGAATGCAAAGAGCAAGAGCTGAATTTGGGCTTAGACCTAAAAGGGGGAATGAATGTTACTCTTGAGGTTTCTGTAGGAGATATCTTAAAGATCTTGGCTAATAAGTCTGTGGATGCTACTTTTAATGAAGCAATTCACAGAGCAAATAAAAAGCAAAGTGATTCTCAAAAGGATTACATCGAAGATTTTGTTTCTGCATTTAATGAAGTGAATAAAGATAATGGGACAAACGTTTTATTGTCTTCTCCACGTATTTTCGGACACAGAAACATGCTTGATAAGTTTGATGTTAACGCACCGGATGATGAAGTTATTGCTGTAATTCGTGAAGAGCTAAAAGGAGCCATTGATCGTGCCTTTTCGGTATTACGTGCACGTATTGATAAATTCGGCGTGGTACAACCAAACATTCAACAGTTAGAGCAGGAAGGTCGTATTCTGGTAGAATTGCCGGGTGTAAAAGATCATGAGCGTGTGAAGCGTTTATTACAAAGTACTGCTCAGTTGGAGTTTTGGGAAACTACGAGTGTTCAGGAATTACAAGGATTTTTGGCTAATGTCGCAACCGTAGTGAAAGCTGAACAAGATGCACAAGATATCCAGGAAGAGATTCTTTTAGATACGGATTCTTTGTTGCTAGATTCTGCGAATATATCAGCAAATCCTTTTTACGAATTGCTGAATGTCCAATATGCATTCGGAGCTCGTTTAGGTGTTGTTTCTGTTGAAGATACGGCAAAGGTTAATGCGATTATGGATCGTGCTGACATTCGTTCCTTATTGGTTGGAGATCTAAGAAATACTAAATTCTTATGGTCTGCTAAACCTTTGGTAGTTACCGGTGAAGAAGTAGGTTTAGAATACGTTGCCATTAAATCTAACAGAGATGATAAACCTCAGTTAAGTGGTGATGTAATTGTTGATGCAAATTCTCAGATCGATCCTACTGGTTTGGTTAACGTAAGTATGAGAATGAATGCTGAAGGTGCTAAGAAGTGGAAGAAACTTACTGAGAATAATATTGATCGTCAGGTAGCTATTATTCTTGATAATTATGTGTACTCATTCCCTACGGTAAACGATGTAATTCCAAACGGTAGTTCGAGTATCTCAGGTAACTTTACTGTTGAAGAAGCAGAAGATTTAGCAAATATTTTAAAAGCGGGTAAATTACCTGCACCGGCTAAAATTATTCAATCTGAGATTGTAGGACCTTCTTTGGGTGCTGAAGCAATTAGTGCTGGTTTCACGTCTTTTGCTATCGCATTATTGATTGTGTTATTATACATGATATTCTACTATCAAACTGCTGGTTTGGCTGCGAACTTTGCGCTTGTGCTTAACATCTTATTCATCTTTGGTGTGCTTGCTTCTTTAGGAGCTGTATTGTCATTGCCGGGTATTGCCGGTATTGTGCTTACCATTGGTATGGCAGTAGATGCAAACGTACTTATTTACGAACGTATTCGTGAAGAATTAAGAATGGGCAAAGGAATGAGCCTGGCTATTTCTGATGGATATAAGAACGCCTATGCAGCCATTATTGATGCGAATGTTACAACCTTATTAACAGGTATTATTCTTTATACGTTCGGTACAGGACCAATTAAAGGTTTTGCTACGACATTAATCATTGGTATTATCACTTCATTATTTGCTGCGATTTTCTTAACTCGTTTGGTGTTTGAAGCAAAAATGGAGTCTAAAAAACCGATTAAGTTTGCTTCTAAGCTTACTCAAGGATGGTTCGCAAATTCTTCGATTGCTTTCTTAGCGAAACGCAAAAGAGCTTATATGGTTTCTGCTTTATTGGTAATCTTAGGTGTTGCTTCTCTTGCTACAAGAGGGTTAAATCAGGGTGTTGACTTTAAAGGTGGTCGTAATTTTGTAGTACGATTTGATCAGGATGTAGTCACTCAGGATGTTCGTTCATCATTAGCTGCACCTTTTGAAACGGCACCGGAAGTGAAGACATTTGGTAAAGCCAATCAGGTGAAGATTACCACCAAGTATCTAATCGATGAGAAAGGTTCTGATGATGTAGTTGATGCTAAATTAGCTGAAGGGTTAAATACTTTAGGGATGAACTACGAAGTAATGAGTTCTCAATTGGTTGGTCCAACCATTGCCGATGATATTAAACAATCTGCAGTATGGGCCGTGTTGTTCTCATTAATAGTAATATTTATGTACATCCTGATCCGATTCCGTAAAATGTCTTATTCCATTGGAGCCGTTGCAGCCGTATTCCACGATGTGTTAATTGTGCTGGCTGTATTCTCTATATTGTATGGTAGATTGCCATTCTCTCTGGAAATAGATCAGGCATTTATTGCTGCTATTCTAACGGTAATTGGTTATTCATTAAATGATACGGTGGTTGTATTCGACAGGGTTCGTGAGTATTTTGGTTCAAAATCAGGTTCTCGTGAAGAAATTGTTGATGCTGCATTAAACAGTACTTTGAGTCGTACTATAAATACATCTCTTACGACATTCTTTGTGTTATTAGTCATCTTCCTATTTGGTGGTGAAGTAATCCGAGGATTTATGTTTGCCCTTATGATTGGTGTAGTTGTGGGTACTTATTCATCATTGTTTATTGCAACACCAATTATGGTGGACACATTAAAAGATGATTCAGATGAATAATTATCTTGGTATAAGATAAGATAGAATAGAAAGTCCTGCATTTGCAGGACTTTTTTACTTTTGTACTATGGAAAACGCATTTTTATTTTTAAATTTTTTAGGAACAGGAGAGTTTGTTTTAATAGCTTTCGTATTTCTATTATTATTTGGGCCTGATAAAATTCCGGGTGTAGCACGTACTTTGGGAAAGGGGATTCGTAAGATTAAGGATGCCAGCGATGACATCAAAAAGGAAATTCATGCCAGTTCGCAGGATGTAGATACCATGACTTCCGAAATGAAAAAAGACTTACGAGAGATTGAGGATTTAACACAGTCTGTAAAAAGAGGCGTGAAAAAAACTTTAGATAAATAGCGAGTGGATATTTTTTACCTGATTATTGGTTTGTTAGCGCTCATTCTTGGAGGTGAGTTTTTGGTTAAAGGGTCCGTGGCTCTAGCCGTTCGAATGAGAGTTTCGATGGTTGTTATTGGTTTAACAGTTGTTTCTTTCGCTACATCTGCACCAGAGCTTATCGTTAGTATTTATTCTGCCTTAAGCGGTCATCCCGACATCGCTTTAGGTAATGTGATTGGTTCTAATATTGCTAATATTTCATTAGTTTTAGGTATTACAGCTCTTATTTCCCCCTTAAGTTTTCAGCAACGTTTATATCGTTTTGATATTCCTGTAATGCTTTTAGCTTCGGCACTTTTTGGCGTGTTTTTATATTCGAATTCCAGTTTGAACTTTTGGGAAGGCCTATGTTTTGTGCTACTCCTGTCGATTTTAACAATATACCTGATTCGCCGTTCTCGAAAAGAAGAGAAAATGAATGGTGAAAACAGTGCAGAACAGGTGCCTTTAGTTAAGTTGTTTGTATACTTATCACTTGGAGCGATTAGTTTGTATTTTGGGTCTCATTGGTTGGTAGGAGGTGCAACGGGTATTGCAAGAACTATTGGGGTTAGCGAAAGAGTAATTTCAGTTTCTATTGTTGCCTTTGGGACATCTGTGCCAGAGTTAGCAGCTTCCATAATTGCAGTATTTAAAAAAGAGAAAGACCTCTCCATTGGAAATTTAATAGGATCTAATATATTCAATATCTTTGCTGTTTTAGGTATTACCTCTATGATTCAACCGATCTATGTGGTTGATGAGGGTTTAATTACAAACGATATATGGTGGATGTTTGGTGTCGCATTACTTTTATATCCAATGATGTTTTTATTTCACAAAAAACATATTGGTCGCTTAGAAGGATTTATGTTGTTTGTCTTGTATATTGCATATATTTCACTTCTTTTTTGAGTTTTTTCAAGTTTTTTTCAAGAAAAAACAACAATTTCGGATAAATTTCAAGATTATTGATAAAAAATATCAGTTTTTCATAAACTGATTAAGAATTGAGTTTATATTTGTAATCTGTTTTTAACCTTATTTTAAACCCTTATTCTTAAATCCTTATGAAAACAAAATTGGAATACATCTGGCTGGATGGATACTTTCCTACTCAAAACTTGAGAAGTAAAACGAAAGTAGTTGAAAATTTCGGTGGAAAATTAGAAGATTGTCCTATGTGGGCTTTTGATGGTAGCTCTACCAAACAAGCAGAAGGTGGTTCTTCGGACTGTTTGTTAAAACCGGTTGCTATTTATCCTGATCCGGAAAGAATTAATGCGTTCTTGGTGATGTCTGAAGTTTTAAATGCAGATGGAACAGCGCATGAGTCTAATGGACGTGCAACGATAGATGATGGTGATAATGACTTTTGGTTCGGTTTTGAACAAGAGTATTTTATTATGGATGTTGACACTCAATTACCTTTAGGTTTCCCAGTGGGTGGTTATCCGGGTCCTCAAGGTATGTATTACTGTTCAGTAGGTGGTAAAAATACGCACGGAAGAGATCTTGTTGAAGAGCATGCAGACTTATGTATCAACGCTGGACTTAACTTTGAAGGAATTAACCAGGAAGTTGCTTCCGGACAATGGGAATTTCAATTGTTTGCCAAGGGTGCTAAAAAAGCCGGAGATGAGATCTGGATTGCCCGTTATTTATTGGATCGATTAACAGAGAAATACGGATACTATATCGAATACCACCCAAAACCTATTAAAGGAGATTGGAATGGTTCCGGTATGCATGCAAACTTTTCTAATACACTTCTTAGAACTTGTGGTTCTAAAGAAACTTACGAGAAAGTATGTGAGGCTTTTAGACCTGTTGTAAAAGAGCATATTGAAGTTTATGGAGTAGACAATGATCAGCGATTAACTGGTTTACACGAAACAGCTTCTATAAATGACTTTAGTTACGGAGTTTCAGATAGAGGAGCTTCAATTAGAATTCCAATTATTACTGTTGAGCAAGGTTGGAAAGGCTGGTTAGAAGATCGAAGACCTGCTTCAAACGGTGACCCATATAAAATTGCCGGTAGAATTGTGAAGACAGTTAAAGAAGCAAACATTTAATATTATTTCTTTTCATAAAAAAAGCACCTAATTAGGTGCTTTTTTTATTTAACAATTTTATGAATATCTAATAACGAACATCCTTAATGGTGTATAGCTTTTTTATTTGTTTTATTTTTAGTTATTTTAGCAATCTTTTGCATAGATATTGCAATGAAGATGAAAAACAATAACTCATTAATCTAATCCAATGAGATTTACAAAAATAGTATTTTTATTTGTCGCTACAATTGCGATTTCTCTGAGTTCCTTTGCACAAGGTAAACAGCTTAAAAAGGCAGAAGCAGCATTTGAGCGCTATGAATTCCATAAAGCGATGGACTTTTATAAAAGAGCTTATTCAAAATCTTCTGATAGAACGCAGAAAGTTGAAATGAGTTTCCGTTTGGCTGAATGTGCCCGCCGTATTGGTAATTACAGACAAGCAGAAAGCTATTATAAGCGTACGATCAAAATGCGTTACGACGATCCTGTAGCAATCTTTTATTTAGGAATGATGCAGCGTAACATCGGAAAGTATGAAGATGCGATTAAATCGTTTGAGTTGTACATGAAAAAAGTACCTGAAGATATCAGAGCTCTGGAAGCTGTTGTAGCTTGCCAGCTGGCTATCGAATGGGTAGAGAATCCTTCACGCTATGCTGTATCTAATATGAAAGCTATCAACTCTAAACAAGATGATAGAATGCCTGCCTTTGGTAATAAAGATAATACTCAGCTTTTCTTTACTACGGCACGTAAAGGTGTGAATGGAAAAAAAATAAGCGCACAAACAGGTCAGTATTTTACTGATATTTGGGTGACTGAGTTAGAGAAAAATAAAAAGAGAAGAGGCAAAGGAAAACAAGCTAAGCCTAAATGGAAAGAACCTCTTTCATTAGGAGATTTCTTAGAAGTTGATGATCTCGTAAACACCAAATTTGACGAAGGTGCAGTAAGTTTAAATGAGCGCGGTAATTTAATGTATTTTAATCGTGCTGTGATGAAGAAAAATGAAGCTCATTCTCCTCGTGTTTTTTCTGCCATTAAGAAAGGTGGTGAGTGGGAAGAGCCTCTAGAAATTAACCTGCCTGTGGATTCAAATTATATGGTAATCTATCCGTGTTTGTCACCAGATGAGAAAATCCTGTTTTTTGTTTCTGATATGCCAGGAGGTCATGGGGATTTTGATATTTGGATGTCTGAGTACAATAAAAGAAAAGATACTTGGAGTGAGCCTGTAAATCTAGGACCTGAAGTTAATACAGCCGATAAAGAGATTGCTCCTTATGTTCATAGAAATGGTACGCTTTTCTTTGCATCTAAAGGTCATGTGGGAATGGGTGGATTTGATATTTTCAGAGCTACTAGAAGACCAAGTGGTCAGTATGGGAAGGTAAAGAATATGAAATATCCAATCAATTCATCTTATGATGATTTTGGAATTGTTTTTTCTGGTAAAGATGCGATTAGTGGTTTCTTTAGTTCAAACAGAAAAGGAGGTCGTGGTGGTGATGATATCTATGAGACGAAGTTATCTGATTTGAAATTCTCGATGGAAGGTGTTCTTGTAGATAAAGAAACTACAGACCCATTGCAAGGCGTTTCTGTACATATTGAAGGTTCAGATGGTTCTGCCTTTGATGCAATAACTAATAAAAGTGGATTCTTCGATTTTGGTGATGAGGCTATCAGACAAGGTGTTGAATATGAGGTGACTTATGTAAAAGATACTTACGTTGCCGTAAATGACACTGTTACAACTCAAAACTTAACGATTCATGATTTTGAAACTACCGATGAAGGTTTCTTATATACCATAGCTGTTGATTTATCGATGAAAGTTCATCGTTTACCTGTAGTTTTACCTCGTATTGAATATGATTTGGGTAGTTGGGAACTGCGTGAGATTGCAGAAAAAGATCTTAATCACCTTGTAGAGGTGTTGGAGACCAATCCTGATTTGAGAATTCAATTGCGTTCACATACAGATTTTAGAAGTAGTGATGAATTTAATCAGGAATTATCTCAAAAAAGAGCAGAATCTTGTGTTAATTATTTAATTGAAAAAGGAATTGATGCTTCAAGACTCGAGGCTCTAGGTATGGGAGAAAAGGAGCCACTTGTTTTATCTGAAGATAGAAACGGTTTCAAAAAAGGTGATGTGTTTACGCAGGAGTTTATTGAAGGTACACGTTCAAGAAGATTACGTGAGATGGCTCATCAAATGAATAGAAGAACAGACTTTAGAGAAATTGAGCCTGATTCTGAAGATGCTGAAAAATATGGAGCGTACTAAACTTATCAAACAATAACGAAAAGCGTCCCATAGTCATGTGGGATGCTTTTTTATTTAAGTATATTTGCACAAAATTAACAAATTGTATTTTTACCTGTGAGCAACCAAGACAGATATATGATGCGTGGTGTTTCGGCATCTAAAGAAGATGTCCACAATGCCATTAAAAATGTTGACAAAGGATTATTCCCGAAAGCATTTTGTAAGATCGTTGAAGATCGTTTAACAGGTGATACTGATTATTGTATCGTAATGCATGCAGATGGTGCAGGGACTAAATCTTCTTTGGCTTACATGTATTGGAAAGAAACCGGAGATATTTCTGTTTGGAAAGGTATTGCTCAGGATGCTTTGGTCATGAATATTGATGATTTACTTTGCGTAGGGGCAGTAGATAAGATTTTAGTTTCATCAACCATTGGTAGAAATAAAAACTTAATTCCAGGTGAAGTAATTTCTGAAATTATTAATGGAACGGAGGAATTGTTAGCCGATATGCGTTCGCAAGGAGTGGAGATCTATTCTACAGGTGGCGAAACAGCTGATGTAGGTGACCTAGTCCGTACCATCATTGTAGACTCTACTGTTACAGCTCGTATGAAACGTTCGGATGTGATTTCTAATCACAATATTGCAGGGGGTGAAGTTATCGTTGCTTTAGAATCTGCCGGACAGGCAACTTACGAGAAAGAATATAATGGTGGTATGGGATCTAACGGATTAACATCTGCTCGTCATGATGTATTCCATAAAGAATTAGCTGAAAAATATCCTGAAAGTTTTGATGCTTCAGTACCTTCTGATCTGGTTTATTCCGGTGGTGTCGCATTAACCGATGCTGTAGATGGAGTTTCTGTTGACGCCGGTAAATTGGTGCTTTCGCCAACGCGTACTTACGCTCCTATCATAAAGAAGATACTAGATAGTCATAGAGATCATATTCATGGAATGGTTCATTGCAGTGGAGGTGCACAAACGAAAGTTCTTCACTTTGTGGACGATGTACACGTGATTAAAGATAACATGTTCGATATACCACCATTGTTCAAGCTAATTCAGGAACAATCGGGAACAGATTGGAAAGAGATGTATAAAGTGTTCAATATGGGACATCGTATGGAAATTTACCTGAATGAAGAACATGCTCAGGATATTATTAATATCTCTAAAGAATTTGGTGTAGACGCTAAAATTATTGGTCGTGTAGAAAAACACCAGGGTAAGAAACTGACTATTAAAAGCCCATACGGCGAATTCGTTTACTAATATGGCATTACTAGATAAATTAGCAATGATTAAACTTCGTTTCGATGATGTTGCTCAGCAGATCATCGAGCCTGAAGTAATTGCTGACATGAAGCGTTATGTACAGTTGAACAAGGAGTATAAAGACCTTGAACCAATTGTAGATGCATACAAAGCTTATAAAACGGTTTGCGATAACATCGACGAATCGAACGACATTCTTGCAAATGAGGATGATGCTGAGATGAAAGAGATGGCTCGTATGGAATTGGATGAAGCCATCCCTAAGAAAGCTGAGATGGAAGTAGGAATCAAAGTACTTTTGATTCCTAAAGATCCTGAAGATTCTAAAAATGCGGTTGTAGAAATTCGTGCCGGAGCTGGTGGTGATGAGGCAAGTATTTTTGCCGGAGACCTTTACAGAATGTACACGCGATACTGCGAAAATAAAAAGTGGCGTACAGAGTTGGTTGATGTAACACATGGTACTGCCGGGGGGTACAAAGAAATTGTAATGAATGTGAGCGGCCAAGATGTGTACGGAACCATGAAGTACGAATCCGGAGTTCATCGTGTACAACGTGTCCCTCAAACGGAAACTCAGGGTAGAGTACATACATCGGCAGCTTCGGTGGTGGTTTTGCCAGAGGCCGAGGAGTTTGATGTTCAGATCAACGATAAAGACATTAAAAAAGAGACTTACTGTTCTTCCGGTCCCGGAGGGCAATCGGTAAATACGACTTATTCTGCTGTACGTTTAACGCACATTCCTTCAGGAGTTGTGG
>Ga0066855_10000098_pt1 | contig 16856 bp, 17 predicted proteins | sample ETNtaG_14_FD_65604 | JGI IMG/M metagenome (GOLD analysis project Ga0066855, IMG submission 65604) | Marine microbial and viral communities from oxygen minimum zone, Eastern Pacific Ocean - ETNP201406SV73 | ecosystem: Environmental > Aquatic > Marine > Oceanic | place: Pacific Ocean: Eastern...
AGATATTGGCAACTGCTTTTGTAATTTTTTTTGTTACAAATGTATCTCCTCTTCGCGGTGACTCATGATTAAATAAAATTCCATTACAAGCATATATCCCATATGACTCACGATAATTTACCGTTACCCAATATGCATATAGCTTTGCTGCTCCATAAGGTGATTTAGGGTAAAATTGTGTGCTTTCATTTTGAGGGGCAGTTTCAGGAAGCCCTCCAAATAATTCAGAAGTTGAAGCTTGATAAAACTTTGTATCAATCCCTGAATCTCTAATTGCATCCAATAATCTGATTACTCCAATTGCATCAACCTCACCTGTGTATTCAGGGACTTCAAAAGAAACTCCTACGTGAGATTGTGCGCCTAAATTATAAACTTCATTTGGTTTTATCTCAGCTAATAATCGGTGTAGGTTACTAGAGTCTGTCAAGTCACCATGATAGGTGTGAAAATTTGGATGTTCCCAAATTTCTTTTACTAATCGTTGTGTTGTAAACACTGAGGATCTTCTTATTATTGCGTGTACTTCATATCCTTTCTCAAGAAGAAGTTCAGCTAAATAAGACCCATCCTGTCCTGTAACCCCTGTAATAAATGCTTTCATTTTTAATTGTATTAATTTTATGATAAGTGGCTGCGCTCAATGCAAGTTGTTTTTTTGTCTTGCGGTCTTGCAATCTCGTTTCACTATTTTATGGGCAATCACCAATTTTTGCACATCATTCATATCTTCAACGCGATGATTAATTTTGGATAGTACTGTAATTCTGTTTTTTATTGTAAAACATTTTATACCATTCCACAAATTCCCTTACACCGTCCTTAATTGAGGTGTTTGGTTTGTAACCATAGTCCTTTATTAATAGATCTACATTTGCCCAAGTGCGTTCAACATCTCCAGGCTGTATGGCCATCATTGTTTTTTTAGCTTCTTTTCCTAAATTGATTTCTATCTCTTTAATAAAATCTAACAACTTTAAAGAACTGTTATTTCCTATATTATAAACTTTGTATAATTCTTTCTTTTCAATTCTTTCTTCTATGGGCTTATTAACAACACATTGAATGCCCTCTACAATATCATTTATGTAGGTAAAATCGCGCGCCATCTTACCGTAGTTGAAAATTTTTATAGGTTGGTCATTTTCAATGGCATCGGTAAACAAAAACATGGCCATATCGGGGCGTCCCCAAGGACCGTAAACCGTAAAGAAACGCAATCCTGTTGTTGGGAAATTGTATAAATTACTGTAAGTATGCGCCATTAATTCATTGCTTTTTTTAGTTGCTGCGTATAAACTAACTGGATGATCTACACGGTCTTCTTCAGAAAAAGGAATTTTTGCATTTGCTCCATATACTGAAGAACTGGAGGCATATACCAAATGTTTTATTTTATAATTTCGACAACATTCTAAAATATTTACAAAACCTACAACATTAGACTGTACATACTCATGTGGATTCTCTAAAGAATAACGAACTCCTGCCTGTGCCGCAAGATTCACAACATGCGTAAATTGTTCTTTTTTAAATAATTCTTCTAGTCTTTTTAAATCAGTAATGTCAATTTTTGCAAATTGGTAATTCTTGTTTACTGTACTTTTAATAAGTTTTTTGTTCTCTAATATCAAATCGCGATTGATTCCAGCTTCCTTCAAACGGGCATACTTTAAATTAACATCGTAGTAATCGTTTATATTATCAATTCCCACTACGGTATCTCCTCTTTCAAGGAGTTTTTTTGCAAGGTAGAAACCTATAAACCCAGCCGTTCCTGTTATTAGTATTTTCATAATTTAAGTACTTAAAGTCTGCCGTCAACCAATTCTTTTTCCCAAATGCCTTTGATGTCGTACAATACATATTCTACGCCTTTACGCGCTTTATTGCAATCTTCGATATTTCTAATGTCTCCATCAACTAATTCAAAATTTAGATTGGCGAATAAATGTTCTATATTCTCCATTTTTCCTGTGGATAAATTGTCAAGACAACGTACTTTGTTATTGTATTTTAATAAGTATTCGCATATGTTAAAGCCAATAAATCCGGCACCTCCAGTAACTAGAATTCTCTTATTTGTTAGCTCTATATTCATTATAATTATTTTATTTTCCCTCGACGACCACCGGTAGTCTGTTTTGTGTTGTTGTTGCTTTCACGCCTATTTGTTTTGTGGTTTCCCCTGCTAAAACGACTTTTTTTTCACGGCTTCGCCGCAGTACCCACAGTACTGATTTTCTTACATAAAAAAATCCAGTACTGCATGTTGATTTCTTAGATCGAGCTCAGTACTTGTTTTACCTAACAAGTTTGTGTTTTCTTTTCTAAAGCTCTCCAAACAGCAGATCCCACCATTCCTCTATGACCTGCAATGTATATTTTAGTGTCTTTTTTTACCATCTTTTATTTACCTATTTGAAAATATTCAAATCCTTTTGCTTTTAAATTAAAGGCATTGTATTGATTTCTTCCATCAAAAATTACAGCTTGTTTTAATTGAGATTTTAGCTCTTCAAAATCAGGAGACCTAAACTCTTTCCATTCTGTTAATAAAATTAAAGCATCAGAGTTTTGAGTTGCTTCGTACTTAGAATTACAATAGGTCACTTCAACATCATTTAAATAATGTGTTTTTGCTTCTTCTATTGCCTTTGGATCGTATGCTTGAATTTTCGCTCCATGCTTCACTAATTCTTTAATGACATAAATGGCTGGAGCTTCACGCATATCATCAGTCCCAGGTTTAAATGCCAAGCCCCAAACACCGAAAGTCATTTCAGACAGGTCTTCACCAAAACGCTTAATAACTTTGTCAGCAATCACCATTTTTTGTCTATCGTTTACATTCTCAACAGAATCGATTAATTCTGATTTGCAATCTACTTGTGAAGCTAATCGTCTCAGCGCTCTCACATCCTTCGGGAAACAAGAGCCACCATAACCACAACCAGGGTAGATAAAGGAATAGCCTATTCTACGGTCGGAACCAATACCTATACGTACATGGTTTACATCGGCACCCACCCGTTCGCATATATTGGCAATCTCGTTCATGAAGGAAATCTTGGTTGCCAACATGGCATTGGCGGCGTATTTAGTCATTTCCGCTGAGCGGATGTCCATGGCTATAAAGCGGTCGTGAGTTCTAAAGAAGGAAGCGTATAACTGGCGCATCTTTTCTAAAGCACCTTCATCGTCAGCACCAATAACCACACGGTCGGGCTTCATAAAATCTTCAACGGCGGCCCCTTCCTTCAGGAATTCTGGATTGGAAACCACGTGGAAGTCGAGGTTTAGGCCTCTCTTTTCTAATTCAGCCTGGATAGTCGCCTTTACCTTGTCGGCAGTACCTACAGGCACGGTAGATTTATCTGCCACCACCATAGGCTTATCCATATTCTGCCCCAATTGCTTGGCTACCGCCAACACATATTGCAAGTCTGCAGAACCGTCGTCGCCCATAGGAGTTCCCACCGCTATAAAAGCGATCTCTGCATCTTGCATTCCCTCTTTTAAAGAAGTGCTAAAATGTAGATTCCCTTTCTCGAAGTTGCGTTTTACCATATCCTCGAGCCCCGGTTCGTAGATGGGGATGATTCCTTGTTTTAGGTTCTGGATTTTATCTTGGTCGATGTCTACACAAGTAACGTCATTGCCCATTTCGGCAAAGCAGGTTCCTGTAACGAGGCCAACGTAGCCAGCACCTATAATAACTAGTTTCATTCTTTTTAAACTTTAAATGTCAAAATAGTTTTGCGGTCGTGCAGTTACTGAAAGACTAGACTGTTTATTTGTCAAAAAGTCCTGCGGTCTTTTGTCGGTGAGAATACTCTTAATTGGCGTGTTCACTCCATTTTCCTTTAAAATCTAGTAAAAATGCTTTCCCAAACACCAAACCTATACCAGCAATCCCCCCTAAAAAAGTCCAGATAATCAAGGTCTTACTTTTAGACGTTCCCGACTTTTCTAAAGGAACCACCGCCTCTTGTAAAACTGCAAATACGGGCGTATTCTCTTTTACTTGTATTTTTTGTGTTTCTACCTGCTTTGCCAATTCCGAATATACGGAGAAAGCCAATTGGTATTCAGACTCTAATCGTTCTGCTTCCGTTTGGGCAATAGCACTATTCACATTTTTGTTTGCATCCCGGTATCTTGCCAAATTGCCTTGTGCCTGTTCAAAAGCCATTTTCTTTTCATTAAATCGCTCTTCGATAAAACTTAAGTCTTCCTCTGCTTTTTTAAGTTTATGTGCAATTACTTTTCTTTGTAAGATGTTTTGAGCGTTTGTTACCAACTGTGCAGCCTGGAGATTCTCGGCCATGGTAGCTGAAAGGCTTACAAAACCTTGTTTTTCATCTATGTTAACTTCCAGTTGTTCCTGTAACAGCTCAATCATTTTTTTATCGGTTTCAGAAATCGTATGAAATACATTTTCGGTATAAACCGGAATTTCTTTTTTACGCTTTAAATTCTTAAGGATTAATCCCGGTAATCCAAGGGTGTATTTTTTAATGAAGCCCAATACACTCGGATTGTGTATTTCGGTGTAATATTTTTCAAAGCTCACTTCTGCATTTAGTTTTTCCACGTAAACAGAGCTTTGCATCAGTTCTTTTTGGAAGGTGTAAGATTCTATAATTTTAGGGTACAGCGTAGGGTGAATTTCTGCAGCTGAACTGGATTCTCCTAAGTTAATTCCCGCCATGGCGGCCAGTCCTCCCAGGCTACCTCCCAGGTTGGATTTGGAGTCAGACAATGTGGGTTTTACTACGACGGTAGAGGTGTATTCTGCCGGTGTGGTAAGGGCAACAAAAAGACCTATTCCCATAAAGATGAGAGTGATTTTGATGATGCTCTTTCTACCTTCCCAAAGGGTTTTGGCAAGAGCAATCAAGTCGATTTCGGCTTCTTCGATATACCCTTGTTCGGTTTGTTGTGGAATGTTTTTCATCATATTTTATTTGAATGTGTCAGAAAGACTGAGGATGATTCTTGTTTAGGGTTTATTCATTATTGTTTATTCAGTTGTTGTATCATCAAAACAGTTGTTAGAGTTCCAGACATTACAGATAGTATGTTTACAAACTTATCCAATCTTTCCGAGCCATCTCTCTTTTCTTTTTCCGGTTTTGCGTACACATAGATTTTTGAATTTGGCAATACCTTAGGGTTGTTGTGCCAATATTTTCTTTTGGCGATCCCACTTGGAAGTTCTATCACGACAGATGCTATTTTACCATCATAACCACCTGATTTATTTATGTAATTACCTACACGCTTGCCCTTTTCCCAAACAAATAAGCCTTCATTCAGAATGGCTCCCTGTACTGAAACTTCTCCTGTTTTCGTTCCGATTACGATTTCATCACCATCCTTTAAGATGTTTAGATTTTGTTTTAAAATCTTTTTCATATCAATGATAAATCTTTTGTTTTCCCGAAGAATATAAGATGCATTGTAAGAGGCAAATCGGGTGGTTCCTCCAACAACTTTCAACACTTCATTTAACGACTGTTTCTTATTCGTTAAAGTTACAGTACCCGGATAACGGACTTCTCCGGAAACAGTAATTGATTTCATTTCTTCATAACCCGGTATTTGGCGTACATTCACGACATCAAGATGTTTCAGATAATAAACATCCTCTGTTTTTATTTTATTTATTCCCAATAGATAATCTGTATCCAATTTCATCTCTCTAGACTTTGAAATTTGTCCATTATCTACGTCATATTCAGGAGAAGTAACAATAACCATTTCCTGATCTGAGAATTCCTGAAACCCCCCCGCTTGAAGGACCAGGTCCTCAATGGCCATGTTTTCTGTAAGAGCATATTTTCCCGGCACTTTTACATATCCTTTAATAAACACTTGTTGATTCACAATTTCATTCACCTCTCTGGAGTAAAGATGTACCTGATCTCTTGGCATTAAAGCAATTGCCTCTTTACCTTGCATCACATCTTGAAAATTATAAGATTGAATGACATGCATTCCGGACTTTGGATTGTATCGTTTTACATCAACTCGAGATTGTAATACTTGTCGTTTAAAATCCGGATCTTCTATAGGACTTAAAGAAAAAATAAGATCGTACAGGTTTAAATTTTCGGACCAGGCAAGTTGTATGGAGTCTCCAACTTGCGTGCTGTCTTTCATGAAACTGTAAAATTCGATCCAGAGTTCATCTCCTTCTATTTCATTTTGGCTATACACAAGAATAGTATCATCATCAAATAAATTAATATTTTGATCTCCTTCTAAAACCTTTGCTAAATGCAAGCTTTCAAATGATTTTTTCCCTTTTGAATCTGTTCTATAAAGATCAACTTTGTTCATATGCGTACGAGGTAAAACTCCTTCGGCTGCAGAAATGATCAATGATCGCAAATCGGGATATGCAGAGGTCGAATAGGTTCCGGGTCGATTTACGGACCCCATAATGGTTGCCTGATTTAAAACCCGATCAAGAATGTTTTGTATTGCAATGCTATCGCCATCAAATAAAGTGTAATTCTTTTTTTCTGCTTGTAAAAGCCCCCAATCTACAGAGCTTAAATATCGGTCGTATACCTGTTCTTCCGATCGATCTTCAAAGGGTGTAATTCGATTTATTGAAATGTTTTTCACGGAAGCATTTGCATGTAAGCCTCCGGCATAATCAATAAGTTCATTTAAGCCTTCTCCATCCTTTAATTCAAAAATTGCTGTCTTTTGAACGGCTCCCGTTAAACTAATAGAACTTTGTCTTGTCGGAATAAAAATGACATCATTATTCATTAAACGAATGTCTTTATCTAATGCTCCGTTTGTGATGTAGTCATATAGATCGACTGTTTTCAGAAGGGTATTGTTACGATAGACTTTAATTTCTCTTAATGAACCGGTGGTTTTTATTCCTCCGGCGGCGTACAAAGCATTTAACACCGTAGCAAGACCATTTACCAGGTGAGGCCCCGGAGCGTTAGATTCTCCTAAAACCGTAATGCTTACAGGTCTTAATTGTGTTAAAGACACGTCAATAAATGATGTTTGTGGGGAAGTGGTTAATCCGGAATACGATTTTCCTAAATAACTTCTCAGCTTCTTTTTAAGTGTCGAAAAAGTATATCCTGAAGCAAAGAAAACACCGTTGTCGGGCAAAGCAATATTTCCATTTAGATCAATACGAACCTGTGCCTGGTAGGCGTGAGAGCCCCAAATATAAAGACGAATTTCATCACCGGGCCCCAGAATGTAATTTTCATCGATATTACCAATCAGGTAATCTTTATTTGCAAATGGGTTGTTTTCAAAAATATCGTATCCAAAGTAAGGCAAGCCTTTCAAAGTGTCCTCAATCGGTAAAGAATTTAAAGGCAATTCCTCTGATTCTTCCGCGAAAAGATAGTGAAGCTCTGAAACGGTTGTGTCTGAAAATGTGTTCCCAAATTTGGAAGATGGTTTTTTGTTAAATGGATTGTCAGAAGAAATGTATTTTTTAATGTACTCATCGTAGTCAACACCATACATTTTGGCCATTTTTCGTGCGTCTGCTTCCGTCATACCACGTTTGGCTAACTCAGCATTTACTTCAGCCATAGTGTTAATTCCACGCTTATTAATCTCGTTAACCACCTGTGTTTCGGTTTGGGCGTTTAGGACGAACGTGAAGCAAACCAGTAGAGTAAGTAATTTGATTTGTAAGTTTTTCATTATGTATAAAAGAGATAAACTGTTAGTACGTTAATGCGTTAATGTGGGAAAAAGTTAAATTTATCCCAATAATTATGTTCTTGCATTTGATGATCTTTCTAATGTTTTTATCAATGATGTTAGCATTCTCTTTATGTTTAACAAATTCTGATTGTAACTGAAATCATAATATGATAACCTTTGAGAAATAATACATTGTGTTTCTAATTCTGAAATTGAACCAAGTTCAATATACAGAAATCGTATATAATCTTTTGTTGTTCTTCTAGCCGCCCCTTCTGCAATATTAGATGGTATTGAAAGTGCTGCTCTTCTCATTTGAATCATCAGCCCAAAGCAACACAGCATCTTTAATATTCATGTCATTTTGATATATGAGGTATTTAATTCTTTTATCGATTAAACTTTCGATTTTCCCAATGAGTTCTAATAGATAGTGCTTATTGAGGTTTGCACCAACAATACATAAATCGATTACATCAGACTCCTTTCCTATAGCCCAATCGCCGGTGAGGTAGACTTTGTTTACTTCACCAACATGCTTTACAATTTCTTCTATGATTCGATCGACACCTGCGTATTTGAGAACAATGTTATGTATATCTGTAAAGAGTGGGTGTTGCTTGTTTGCACAGAAATATTTTTTATTTCCTTCATATTCCGAACAAAGTATTCCGGCATCTTCTAGCTTGTTAAGCTCCAAACGCACCTTATTGGTGGATTCACCAAACTCTTTGGCAAGTCCACGTAAGTAAGCTTTGTTATTCGCATTCAAAAAGAACTTGAGTAACAGCTTAATTCTAGTTTTAGATGAAATTAATGTGTTTAGAATTGTTATTAGGAGGTAGTTTTAATATAGATATTATCACAGCTTCGCCCGGTCACTCCCATAAAAAAACAGGAGATAGGTAAGTCTTAAATGAGTAAAAATTCAATTCAATATTGAGTAAATATAGTGATTAATCTGTATTGTGAAACCTTTGAACCACAAAATTATTCCCACGAGTTTTCTGCTGTATTGGGGCATTATTTCTTACTAAATGGATGCGGACGATGCGGGTTTTTGACAAGGGGATGATAATCTCCTTTAAGACCTGCCGGTTTTTGCGATCGTACTGCATGAACTATTTCAATGGCCTTTTTGGCATCTTCTATTCCGTAACCTTTTTTTGTTATAATGCCTTCATAAACTCTTGTGTGTAAATCGTCAAAGCCGGTACTAAATTCTAATTCTTCTCCTTCTATACTAATGGAACGGTAGGTTCTTTGTCCGTTTGCTAAGATTTCTTTCGGTAGGTCCTCCTCATGAATTGATAACAACCAACGTACTCTAGCTTTTTCATATTCTTGGAAGCCCGATGCCTGATCGTGGGTATGTACATGAACAATGTTTTGCTTGAGGTCTCCAAAGATCCAGGAGAGCATATCGAAAAAATGCACACCTATATTGGTGGCAATACCTCCCGATTTTTCTTCTTTCCCTTTCCACGATGCGTAGTACCAAAGTCCTCGAGAGGTGATGTAACTGAGGTCTACATCAAAAATTTTATCTTCCGGCGCAGCATCTACTTTGTTTTTTAAGGCTATGATGCTACGGTGGCTCCTCAGCTGTAGAATAGTCCAGATTCTATGTCCTGTTTCTTGTTCTACCTTTTTAAGCACATCGATGTTCCATGGATTTAACACCAAAGGCTTTTCACAAATGGCATCAGCACCCCAGCGTAGGGCAGATTTTATATGAGCATCGTGAAGATAATTCGGAGAACAGACCGAGACGTAATCTACACCGGCATTTTGTCCTCTTAATTTATCCATATAACGATCAAACCGTTCAAACTCTGTAAAGAAGGCTGTATCGGGATAGTAGGCGTCTAAATAGCCCACGTTGTCGTGTGGGTCAATGGCTGCCACCAAAGCATTCCCCGTCGCTTGGATGGCCTGAACGTGTCTTGGGGCGATGTAGCCGGAGGCACCTATTAGAGCAAATTTTTTCATACCCATTTTGTCAATTCCCCTACAATATACATTTGCTCTTCTTTTGTTAAATATGGATTCATCGGCAAACAGATGATTTCCTGAGCGACTTTCTCGCTTACAGGGAAATCTCCCATTCTGTATCCTAAATACTTAAAACATTCTTGTAGGTGTAAGGGTGTTGCATAGTGCACAGCTGTAGGAATGCCTTTTTCTTTTAAATTTTGCTGTACCAAATCTCGAGAGCCTACTCTAATTGAATATTGTGCCCAAACGGAGCTATTGTGTTCTTTTACAAAAGGTGTTGGAATAAATTTTTTAAGTAAGTCGCTATATCTTTCGGCCACCTCTTGACGCATTTTTATGTCTTCTTCATAATGCTTCAATTTGACAAGTAATACGGCCGCTTGTAAGTTGTCTAGTCGAGCCCCTAGGCCTATGTATTTATGTGTGTATCTTTTGGTTTGTCCGTGTAATCGGAGGCTTTTTATTTTTTCTGCAAGCTCTTTATTATCTGTAAAAACTGCGCCCCCATCTCCGAAGCAGCCTAAAGGTTTTGCTGGAAAAAAAGAGGTGCAGGCAAGTGTAGAGAGATTGCAGCTTTTTTTGCCCCTGTAGTTGGCACCAAAGCTTTGGGCAGCATCTTCAATTATTGGGATTTTGTGCTTTTTGGCAAGAGTATTCATCTCGTCCATATCCGACACTTGACCGTATAAGGAAACCGGAATGATTGCTTTTGTTTTGTCGGTAATTTTAGCCTCTATTTGTGAGGTGTCGATATTATATGTGGCCTTGTCAATATCGATAAACACGGGTTTTGCGCCCAGCAGGGCAATGCTTTCAGCCGTGGCAATAAATGTAAAAGGCGTTGTAATGACCTCATCACCTGGCTGGATGTTTATAGCCATCATAGCTAGCAATAAAGCATCGGTTCCCGACGAGCAGGAAATGGCATATTCTGCTCCTGTAAACGCGCTTAGTTCGCACTCTAATTCTTCAATTTCAGGGCCCATGATGTAGGAGGCGCTTGAAAGGACCTTTTGCATGGCCTGTCCAAAGTCTTCTTTATGCTCTTGGTAGGCAAGCTTCAGATTGGCAAAGTCAATGTTCATTTATTTGATTTTGGTTACTTTATGGTACTCTAGTTTGTATTTCTGTTGACTTTCCTTGCAAACAGCTATATGGTCTGAGTTAAACTCCAATTGATGTCCGTATTCGCTAATCCAGCCTACTTGTCGAGCTGGGTTTCCCAACACCAAGGCATAAGGCGACACTTCTTTGGTGACAACAGATCCTGCTCCAATAAACGCATATTGGCCAATGTTATTGCCACATATAATGGTGGCATTTGCTCCGATACTTGCACCCTTACCAACATGTGTTTTTAGGTATTGTTGCCTTCTGTCGATGGCTGAGCGTGGATTTATGATATTGGTAAAAACCATTGAAGGGCCTAAGAACACGTCGTCTTCGCAAACTACACCGCTATAGATACTTACATTATTCTGAACTTTCACCTTGCTTCCCAATGTGACGCCCGGAGCTACATGCACATTTTGTCCTAGCATACAATGTTCACCCAATTTACTGTTTGACATGATGTGGCTAAAATGCCAAATCTTTGTTCCTGCTCCAATTTCACAAGGTTCGTCAATGACTGCTGTTTCGTGGGCAAAAAATGATTTTTCCATGCTTGTCTTTCTTATCAGCGACTATTTCTTAGGTTTCCCGAGGCAGCTGTGTGATTATAACTTATAGTCTTTATGCGCAGACTCGGCATCGCCACATCTTGATTCCATTGATTTTATGACGTATTATGTTATCGGATTAATAATATGGAGCAACAATTTTTATGTAGTTCGCACAAATTTAGGTGTAATTTAAGAAAAAACAAGTAGGAGCGGTCCATTTGAGTGATATTACCTAGATTTTGAGTGGTATGACACATGAATAATAAAATACAGATGATTTAAGAGGGGGTGAAAAATGCATTTAAGGATGTTTAAAAAGCTTTCAAAGTTATGCGTAATGTTTATTAATTATCTACATGATTTTGTTTACCGTTATCTACCATCAACTAAATGATTTAAATATGTCATTCGAATTACCTGATTTACCATATGCAAATGATGCATTAGAGCCGCATATAGATAGCCGTACGATATAAATCCATCATGGGAATCACCATGCGGGATACACAAGTAAATAAACCCAGCCGTAGAAGGCCCAGAATTGCAAGGAAAATTGATTGAAGAGATTTTAACTTCGAGAACTCTTTTAGTGGGTATTCGTAATAATGGAGGCGGTTTTACATCCATTGTATGTTTTGGGAAGTGATGGCGCCAAATGGGTGAGGAGCACCTACAGGTAAGCTGGCTGCAGCCATCGACCGTGATTTTGGTTCTTTAGATGCTTTTAAAGAAGCATTTTCTAATGCTGTCGCAACTCGCTTTTGTTCCGGTAGGGCCAGGTTGTGTGTTAAGGGGGGTAAATTAGAAGTTTGTTCTACAGCCAACTAAGACAATCCCATTATGAAAGCTGTGGGTAGTGAAGGAGTTCCCATTATGGAACTGATGTTTGGGATATGCATTAGTTAAATAATTAAAATCATAGATCAGATTAGATGAATGTCTTAATTGTTGTAATTAATCGGGGAATTTTGCTGAGAACTTTGCTGCAGCAAAGAAAGAAGGGAGGTCAATAATATATTAAATAAAGCCTAAAAGGGTGTGTATTTTAATGTACTAAAAACCAATTATTTAATAAATTTTCTCTATTGTATTTGAGGGATTCTTTTGTTTTCCAATCAATGACTTGAAATCCTGCAGATTCACAAATAGCTTGTCCGGCAGCTGTATCCCATTCCATCGTGGGAGCAAAGCGTGGATAGCAATCTGCTTCACCTTCAGCGAGCATACATAATTTTAAAGAGCTGCCTTTAGATATCATGTTGATGTCGCCATGTTTTTTTTTCATTTCTTCCACATAAGCCTTTGTTTCCTCAGATAAGTGAGATCGGCTTGCTACGATGGTAAAGGGACGATCTTCTTGTTTTATGGGCAAAGATGAAGCAGACGACAGAACATCTTGCAGGTCAAAGTTATTCAGGTCAATATTGGATTTAAAGGCACCTATTCCGGTTTCAGAAAAATACAAATCCCCTAAAACCGGCGCAAAAATCACACCCAAAACAGGAACTTGATTTTCTATAAGTGCAATGTTTACCGTAAACTCTCCGTTGCGCTTGATAAATTCTTTAGTGCCGTCTATGGGGTCTACAATCCATAATTGATGCCAGTTTTTACGTGTTTCATAGGGAATGCTTTTGCCCTCTTCTGAAAGTACGGGAATCCGGCTTTGCTCTAGGAAGGTGGTAATAATCTTGTGTGCCGCCTTGTCTGCTTTTGTTAAGGGAGAGTTATCTCCTTTGATCTCTATCTCAAAATCACCGGATCGGTAAATGTTAAGGATTTCTTTACCTGCCTCTACGGCTGCTTTAACAGCTAGGCTTGTATTTGTTGAGATCACTGTTGTTAATTCTTGTTGATGATCATACCCGCACCAATGGTTTCATTTGTTTGCTCATCGATTAAAATGATGCTACCTGTAAAGCGGTTACGGTTGTATGGATCAACAAACAGAGGTTTGGATGCTCGGATCGATATCCGGGCAATATCATTCATCTCCAATTTATCGACATCTTCGATGCGGTGAAGGGTGTTTATGTCTATTTTGTATTTAATGTCCTTAACCATGGAAATACATTCGTTGGTCGTGTGTTTTACAAACACTTTGGTTCTGCTTTGCAGCGGTTTTTCACTCATCCAGGTTACCAAAGCTTCAATGTCCTGAGTAATTTCCGGAGTGTTATTTTCACGAACGATCATATCGCCACGACTGATGTCAATTTCATCGTTTAGCCTCATGGTAACAGACATGGGCGAAAAAGCTTCTTCAATTTTTTCACCATTAAGTTCTATAGATTTAATCGTGGATGAAAAGCCTGAAGGCAATATTTTAACTTTGTCGCCTGCCTTAAACACACCACCATCTATACGACCTGCGTAGCCTCTAAAATCTTGATATTCCAAAGTATGAGGACGAATAACGGACTGTACCGGGAAACGGCAATCTACGTGATTGTAATCGCTTGAAATGTGAACGTGTTCGAGTAGATACATTAAGGTACTTCCCTCATACCAGTCCATGTTTTCGGAGCGATTAACCACATTGTCTCCGACAAGTGCAGAAATTGGGATAAACTGTACATCCTTAATGTCTAATTTGGAAGAGAATTCTTCAAATTCTTGTACGATATTATCGTAAACTTCTTGCTTGTAGTCTACTAGGTCCATTTTATTGACACAGACTATGGCATGAGGAATTTGAAGTAAAGAGGCAATAAATGCATGTCGGTGCGTTTGCTCTAAAATACCTTTTCTTGCATCAATCAAGATAATGGCCAAATTAGCTGTAGATGCACCGGTTACCATATTTCTGGTGTACTGAATGTGTCCCGGGGTATCAGCAATGATAAATTTTCGCTTAGGTGTGGCAAAATAACGGTAGGCCACATCAATCGTAATTCCTTGTTCTCGTTCGGACTTTAATCCATCGGTAATCAAGGATAGATCTACGTAGTCAAATCCTTTATTTTGACTTGATTGCTCTACGGCATCCAGTTGATCTTGAAAAATAGATTTACTATCGTATAATAAGCGACCGATCAGGGTGCTTTTTCCGTCATCGACACTGCCGGCAGTGGTAAATCGGAGTAATTGTGTGTTTTGAACTTCCATGGTAATGAGTTTTGTAGTATTTTAAAGAATCCTAGAAATAACCGGCTTTTTTACGATCTTCCATAGCTGTCTCGCCTCGTTTATCATCAGCGCGAGTGCCTCGTTCTGTTGTTCTTGTTGTTGCGATTTCTTCGATGATTTTTTCCAGGGTATCTGCATCTGAATAAACGGCACCTGTAATAGGCATATCACCACAGGTTCTGTACCGTACTGTTTTTTCAACCACTTCTTCGTTTTCTTTCAGGGTGATGTATTTAGACTTGGCCAAAATAACACCGTCTCTGATAACACATTCACGTTTGTGAGAAAAATAGAGTGAAGGTAAGGCAATATTTTCCAGTTTAATGTATTCCCAAACATCCATCTCTGTCCAGTTTGAGATCGGGAATATTCTGAAGTGCTCGCCGTTATGTTTTCTAGCATTGAAAAGATTCCATAATTCCGGTCGTTGATTTTTAGGATCCCATTGACCAAATTCATCACGATGTGAAAAGAAACGTTCTTTTGCTCTGGCTTTTTCTTCATCACGACGCGCGCCACCAAGGGCAGCATCAGTTTTATGTTCTTCCAGAGTGTCTAGAAGTGAAACGATTTGTAATGTGTTTCTTGAGGCGTTTACACCTGTTTCTTCTTTTACCCGACCTTTATCTATGGCTTCCTGAACTGAACCAACAATTAATTTAACGCCCAGTTCTTTCACCAAATTATCTCTAAATTCAAGAGCTTCAGGGAAATTGTGCCCTGTATCTATATGAATTAAAGGGAAAGGAATTCGTGCAGGATAAAATGCTTTTTTAGCCAAATGTGTCATCAAAATGGAGTCTTTTCCTCCCGAAAATAATAGAGCAGGGTTTTCAAATTGTGCGGCCACCTCTCTAATGACAAAGATCGCTTCTGATTCAAGCTCTCTTAAGTGGTTGATCGTATAATTACTCATGTTGATGGTTTAGTTTTGGATATAAAAAGTTGATAATTTGTTCTGTGGCTTCATCCACGTTTAGCTCTTCAGTTTTCACCTCAATTTCGGGGTGTGAAGGAGCTTCATACGGGGCAGATATGCCCGTCATGTTTTTAATTTCACCCGTTCTGGCTTTTTTGTAAAGACCCTTTACATCTCTGCGTTCACATTCCTCTACGGAGGTGTTGATGTAAATTTCGATCATATTTTCTGAGCCTACAATATTTCGGATGTTCTCACGATCTTTTCGATAGGGGGAGACAAAAGCAGCTAAAACTACCAGACCGGCATCAATCATTAAGTTTGCTGTTTCTGCAATACGCCTGATGTTTTCTGTGCGATCTTCGGGGCTAAATGACAGGTCGTTATTTAAACCCTTGCGAACGTTGTCGCCGTCAAGGGCATACGTGTGAATACCCTTTTCATGCAGTACTTGTTCAACGCGATTGGCGATGGTTGATTTACCTGATCCGGAAAGTCCCGTAAACCAAAGTAGCACAGACTGGTGCTTTTTAAGTTTACTTCTGGAGCACTTATCTACAGTATAACTGTGCTTAATGATGTTTTTTTCCATAGATCATTTTTTTAAGAAGTATTCTAAGCCCTCCTAAAGGTAATACAAGCCACAGACGTTCATGTATGTAGTATAATAGTGTCTTGGTAAAAATCTCAACGCCGGCGATATAAAGTGCGGTGTTGTCAGAAGCGTCTAGTATAGCTCCCGCAATGAGGAATGTCATGACGGTTGCAACGACTCTCCATGAAATGGTTTTCTGGATGGTTCTGTTTACGCCAAAACGATTCTTAAATTTAATGTTTACCCAGATTCTTTCATGAACAAAATAGACAACAAACTTTAATAAAAACTCTATAAAACCAATCGCCAGAGCATCTTCAAGACTACATTTACCTGACAAACAGGTGATGAGCAATACAATTAAAATGGTATCTACAATGGCTATAATTCGCCAGGAAAAACTTTTGACAAGACTTCTTAATGTCGACTCGTCTTTATATTCCTTTTGTTGATCTTTCATGTTTTTACTTTCAAAGGGCTCCTACTAAAAGAACCAACAGGTACACTTAATCTTAGTAGGGTGTAAACACGGCTTCGCCCCAGTCACTCCCAATTATTTGGTGTTGAGTAACGGATTGAAGTATCGTAAGTTTTTAAATCGAGTAAATCGATTACTCGATTGAGCGTGCTAATTTAAGTGTAATTTGAGAAATAACAAGGCGTAGAAGTGAATTTAAGTGGATTAAGTGTATGAATGGAAAGATTTGATTTTATAAAATGATTTGATTAAAAATCAGATTCTATTTAATTTTTAATAAGCAGGGTTATTTTGAAGCTTATATTTTAGTCATTTTCCATATATTTGTAATCATCTTATTAACTAAAATATTAAAAAAATGTCATT
>Ga0066855_10000103_pt1 | contig 16441 bp, 16 predicted proteins | sample ETNtaG_14_FD_65604 | JGI IMG/M metagenome (GOLD analysis project Ga0066855, IMG submission 65604) | Marine microbial and viral communities from oxygen minimum zone, Eastern Pacific Ocean - ETNP201406SV73 | ecosystem: Environmental > Aquatic > Marine > Oceanic | place: Pacific Ocean: Eastern...
AAAAAGACAAGAATACCTAAACATATGTGAACGATAATTCGTTTCATAGATTGATTTTATAATCGGTAAAGATAGGAAACAGTTGGCAGTTGGCAGTTGCCAATAAGATGGACTTTCATATCTTCGCAAGATAATTTCAAAACAAGACGATCCTATGAAAACTATTGTAGAAACTTCTAAGGCTCCTGCACCCATAGGACCTTATTCTCAAGCTGTACTTTCAGGAAATACTTTGTACACCTCAGGGCAAATTGCCATTAATCCGGAAACCGGTGATTTAGTGATGGCTTCCATAGAAGAGGAAACACATCAGGTGATGAATAATGTGAAAGCTGTTTTAGCAGAAGCCGGCATGACTTTCGACCATGTAATCAAAACTTCCATTTTTATTTCTGATATGGATAATTTTGGACCAATCAACGAGGTCTACGGTCAATATTTTACGGCTGATTTTCCAGCCAGAGAAACCGTTGAAGTAGCTCGATTACCCAAAGATGTGAACGTAGAAATTTCTATGATCGCAATAAAATAGTTGAAAGTTCAACGTTTACAGCAAACCCAAGCCATTTCTCAAACAACATTTTCTGCCGATCGGATGTTTTTTCCATAGGTACGATCTTGTATTTTGGATAATATGTTGTTGTCTTCAGTGGCACTTCAATATCAATCGTTTCAAAACGTCTTTTCAATTTTAACTTTACACGATCTTTTGTCATGAAAGACTCTAAAAGTTCTTTCGTTATTTTCTGTTCATCCATCGTAAGGATAACATCTCCCTCAGCAATTTTAAGCTTGTCGGCAACAGCATCTGATTGTACTTGTTTTACATGGAATTCGCTCTGCTGACGTAATGCTTTTAAACCCAGTCGTGAAGCAAAAAAGTCTTTATTTTCCTGCTCCTCAATCTGCAAGCCAACTAAAAACAAAGCTTCATCCAAAGACACCCGAAAATCTTTTGTTCCGTACATATGATTCTCAACAATATGATGAGTCTTCGTCCCTCCAAAAGCGATAAGTTCATGAATGTAATCTTCTTCTGTCAGACCTTTTCCTTTGCAAGCGTATTCTTTGTAAAGTCGGGTCATTACATCTCGAAGCGAGTTTTGTCCGTTACTATTATCTAGTATGCAAATATCCAGCATCAGCGCACACAAAGCTCCTTCGGTGTAAATGGAAACCTTACGATTTGGAATTCCCATCTCATAACCATCTAACCAGGTATCAAATCCGGAATCGGCAACAGACATGTTGTGGCGTCCTCCATTGTGGAAATGTTTTAAAAGATTTTCTTCTTGCGTGTTAAAAAACGCTTCATTAGAAAAAATAGTTGAGCGTTTTAAATACAGATCACCCATGTATGTAGTAACGCCCTCATACAAATAGCCCATACGCGAATAATTCTCTTTGGAATAATCATAAGGCAAAAGGGCTTTCGGACGAATTTGTTTTACATTCCACGTGTGATACAATTCATGAGAAGAAACTCCCAAAAGAGATCCGTAAAGTTTTTCTCCCATCAATTCTTCTCCCGGACCTAAAGAAATAATAGTACTTGCCGTGTGCTCTACGCCGTGGTATGTTTTGTAAGGTAATATCTGGTTGATAAAATGATATTCCGGAACCGGAAAAGCTGTAAAGTCTTTGATTTGCTCAATCGTGAATGCTTTAAAGTCTTTTAAAATCCGATCCCAGTCGGGTTGACATTCCCCCTGAAACCATACATGAAATTCTATGTCTTCAACTTCATAGCTTTTATGTTTAAGCGAACTGGATGCAATCCACGGACTTTCGGCAAGCTCATCAAAATTCTTAGCTTTTAGCTGGTGTCCGTTTTGCTCTAACGAACAGGCAATTTTGTATTTGCTCGGAACATCCAGATCAATCACACATGCTTCTTCAATTCTGTTTGGAACATACAAACAGCAGTTTACCGGATTTACGTACAATTGTTGCTCATCTAAATAGGTAGAACCTGCATTAAGTTCATTCGCATAATAGTTGTACACAACAACAATATCTGAAATATTTGGTGTTGAAACCTTCCAGGTATCTTTGGTTATTTTTTCAAATTTTAAAGGGTTCCCTTCGGCATCAGAAACTTTGAAATGCTGAATGTTCTTAGCAAAGTTTCCAAGTTCATATCTCCCGGGTCGCCATGCAGGTAACTGTAAGATAAGCTCTGAAGCTGAGTGCTCACATATTTGCATTTCTATGTCAATAAAATGGCGATGGGGATGAGTGTATGAGAATTTGTATCGAATCACTTGGTTGTTAGTTGGAAGTTGATGGTAACTAGAATTTCTCTTCAAATTGAAAAGTTTCATCTAAACGAACTCCTTTTTCAGTTTGTTTTAAGGTACAACAAGACTGATAATAATCATGTTGCAGGAACAAAGTATGTCCTTTTGCCGCAGTCGTTTCCAAGAATATCTTTTTCTCTTGTAAAGTCAAAAGCGGGCGGGTATCGTAGCCCATAACATAAGGCAAAGGAATATGTCCGACCGATGGTAATAGATCGGCTGCAAAAACAACCGTTTTCCCTTGATATTCAATATGCGGGATCATTTGAGATTCCGTATGTCCGTTAGCAAGAAGTACATCAAATCCCGGTAAAAATATCCCGTCGGTTTTAATAAAATCCAGTTGCCCACAGGCTTTCATAGGCTCTAAATTCTCTTTTAAAAACGATGCCTTTTCTCTGTCGTTTGGATTCATCGCTGAATTCCAATGTGCCTCGTTAGACCAATAAGTCGCATTTTTAAATACTGGAACTAAGTCTCCTTTTTCATCGTATTTAATACCTCCGCCACAATGGTCGAAATGTAAATGTGTTAAAAATACATCCGTAATATCATCCGGGTGATAGCCATTTTTAGCTAAAGATGTAATAAGTGTATCATCTCCATGCAAATGATAATGACTAAAAAACTTTTCGCTTTGCTTATCTCCTAAACCATTATCAATTAACACTTTTCTGTCGCCATAATCTACCAACATACTACGCATAGCCCACGGACAAAGGTTCTTCTCATCTGCAGGATTCGTTCTTTGCCATAAACTTTTAGGTACTACGCCAAACATAGCTCCCCCGTCCAATTTAAAATTACCTGTTTCTATTGATATTATTTTCATGATTGTCTTATTTGCCCTAAAAAAAGTTGAAAATTTAAAGTTGAAAGTTAAAGATTAAAAGTTAGAATACATACGAATTGATAAGGGACAATAGACAATGGAAAACTACAAACTATCCTGTGGTCATTTATGACTAAGACGATGACATTGACATACTTTTTGAAACACTCTCACGACAAGCAACCCTTCGATAAGCCTGCCTGCGGTAGGCAGGCTCAGGGACCGACAACCAACAACTACCAACCCACTTTGTACTTTGTACGAATTCACTATCTTCGGACTTTTGCAATTATTTAGATTTATGTCTGATACGCTTTTAAAACAAAAGGCCAATTTTGGCACTGCACCGGTATTTATGACGGCCATTTCCACGATTTTGGGGGCCATCTTGTACTTGCGTTTTGGGTATGCTGTAGCCCATACAGGATTTATGGGTGCTATCGCCATCATCATTATTGGTCATTTAGTAACAATCCCTACGGCTATGGCGGTTGCAGAGATCGCAACGAATAGAAAGGTGCAGGGGGGAGGTGCTTATTACATCATTTCAAGGTCTTTTGGATTGAATATTGGAGCAGCCATTGGTATTGCACTCTTTCTTTCTCAAGCCATTAGTGTGGCCTTTTATGTGATTGCCTTTGCCGAGGCTTTTATGCCTTTTTCAGAATTTCTCGTTGATTCTTATCCATTTTTGGCAGACTACAGTGCTTATTTATTAGACAAGAAACTCATCGGAATTATCATGATGATATTCCTGAGTATTTTGATGCTTACCAAAGGCGCTAATATTGGAATGAACCTACTCTATTATGTGGTAGCCATTCTTTTTGCATCGCTTATCATGTTCTTTATGGGAAAACCTATTGAGGGACACAATTTAGCCGATGTAGATTTAATTTCTTCTGTATCAAACCCGGATTCATTCTTTTATGTCTTCACAATTATCTTCCCCGCTTTTACAGGTATTGCTGCGGGATTAGGTTTGTCCGGCGATTTAAAAGACCCTAAAAAATCCATCCCTAAAGGAACTCTATTAGCAACCGCTGTAGGTATTATCGTGTACGTAGCCGTTGCATTAAAACTGGTATTATCAGCTTCTTTAGACGATTTAGCGGCAGACCAGCTTATTATGAGTCGTATTGCCATTTGGGGACCTATTATTCCTATTGGTTTGGCTTGTGCTGCAATTTCTTCTGCTTTAGGATCTGTAATGGTAGCTCCGCGTACACTGCAAGCTTTAGGAGTAGATAAAATATTCCCGACACTAACCCTAAATAATTGGTTGTCAAAAAATAAAAAGAATACGATTGAACCAATGAATGCCTCATTGATCTCTTGCATCATCGCCTTTTTCTTTGTGGTTGTCGGAGACATAAATTTGGTAGCTGAAGTTATCGCCATGTTCTTTATGGTAACTTATGGAGCCATTTGTTCCATCTCTCTTTTAGAACATTTCTCTGCCGATCCGTCTTACAGACCTACGTTTCGATCGCGTTGGTACATTTCACTACTCGGAGCCGTACTTTCATTTTGGTTAATGTTCAAAATGAATACCACTTACGCTTTGGCTTCCTTAACCTTTATGGCCACCATTTACATTTACATCAGTAAATACAATACTTCTAGTGGTGGGATCATCAAATTATTTAAAGGCGTTCTATTTCAATTAAGCAGACAACTTCAAATTTTTGTACGTAAAAAAGAATACAACAGCGCCGATGACCATTGGCGTCCTTTTGCCATTTGTATTTCTGATGTAACCCTACAAAAAAGAGATGCCTTCGACTTTATGCGTTGGGTTTCGCACAAATACGGATTCGGTACTCACATGCACTTTATTGAGGGTTACCTGAATAAAGAATCTCATTTTAAATCTCAAAAAACACTATCTAAACTACACAGCCTTGCCGAAGGCTCTAAATCAAAGGTTTATCTCGATACGATCATTAGCCCTTCATACACATCGGCTATCGCACAAGTCATTCAGCTTGCTAGTATTTCCGGAAAAGGACATAACCTTATCGTTTTAGAATTTGGAAGAGGAAACAAGGAAAAGTTAGAGCAGATCATCAAAAATCATCACCTGTTAACTGCTACAGACCTCGATGTTTGTATTCTTAGCAGTACTTACAGATCCTTTGGTTACAACAAAGATATTCATATTTGGATCTCGGCTGATGATTATCAGGATTCTAACCTGGAAATTCTTTTAGGTTACATCTTACTCGGACATGAAAACTGGAAAGATGCCAGCATAAAGATCTTCTCAATTTATGCTCAGGGTACCATCGAAAACGAAAAAGAACGTTTATTAACTCTCATACAAGAAGGTCAATTACCCATCTCTCCTTCCAACATCAATCTCATTGAAAAGGACCAGGCTCACGATATTAAATCTATTATTAACGAGCAATCGGCATCAGCTGATTTTACTTTAATAGGATTTGATGAAAAGATTCTGGAAAAACAGGGAACAACGTATTTTGAAGGATACGACAAACTCGGAAATATTCTTTTTGTGAACTCTATGAACAAAAAAGAAATTAAGTAAGTACTTTTGCTCAAAATATTGCTTTGAAACAAACCGTTAAGCCTTACAAAAATTCTACCTTATCCAAGAAGGAACAAGTTGCCGAAATGTTTGATAACATTGCCGGAAACTATGACTTCCTGAATCATTTCCTTTCCATGGGAATTGACATTTACTGGCGTAAACGATTGGTGAAACGCTTAATGAAACAAGCTCCCGATAACATTTTAGATGTGGCTACAGGAACGGGAGATCTTGCCATTGCCATGTTAAAAGCAAATCCGGATAAAATTGTCGGCATCGACATTTCAAACGGAATGCTTGAAGTAGGACGTAAGAAGATAAAGGAAAAAGGACTGGAAGATAAAATTACGCTTCAACAAGCCGATTCTGAAAACCTGCCTTTCGAAGACAATAGCTTTGATGCAGTAAGTGTTAGTTTTGGTGCACGTAACTTCGAAAACCTCGAAAAAGGACTATCGGAAATGTGCAGAGTATTACGCCCGGGAGGAAAATTGTACATCCTGGAATTTTCACAGCCCACTGTATTTCCTTTTAAACAGCTTTATCAGTTCTACTTTAAATACATTTTGCCTTTGGTAGGTAAAGTTGTTTCAAAAGACAACGCAGCTTACACCTATCTTCCCGAATCTGTTGGTGCTTTTCCTTACGGAAAAAAATTAAACAAGATCATAGAGAATTGTGGTTACAATAAGGCCAAAGATCACTCGTTAACAATGGGTATCGCTTCCATTTACATCGCTGAAAAATGAAAAGATCAGGACTATTATTTTTGCTTGTCATCCTAAGTTTCTCTGCTTTTGCTCAGAAACAAAAAATTATTGCACTAAGCAATTACGATTACAAGAAATTCCATTTTGGAATGGCACTAGACTTTGGTTTCTTCAATCTTGTAAATGATTACAAAGATGATTTTCTTACGAATGATGAATTATTAAGTATTGAAACGGATAGCGATGTAGGTATTGGAGTATCATTTATCCTGCCCGACCTACGCTTAAATAACCGATTGAATCTCAGACACGTTCTTACCGTTAAAACGATCCAACGAAATGTAAACTATCGCTTTAGTCCTGACTATGATGGTCCTTCGGAAGTTACGCAACGCGTAGAGTCGTGGTTTGTAGAATCCGGGTTTCACCTGAAATACAGGGCTGATCGAATTAACAACTACAGAGGATACCTCTTTTTTGGTCCGAATATTGGAATCGATATGGCTTCTGAAAAAGACGTTAAAGACGAAACTATTTTTAAGCTTAACCGATCAAACTTCGCTTTGGAAATTGGTGTAGGTTGCGATTTCTATTTTGAATATTTCAAATTCGCTCCTCAAATAAAATATTCCTACGGATTGACAAACCTTATCGTTAAAGATGAAACCATCTTTACAGACCCCTTGGAAGGCTTTTATTCAAGGGGACTGCAAATATCCTTCACATTTGAATAGATGCAAAAGGAGATCACCATAAGCGTATCACCTAAAGCTGCTACCGAAGAAAAATCGATAACATTTAGTGCTGCCAAAAATCTAAATATTGATATCGATCAGATCAGTGATGTTAAGATTCAAAAACGATCTATTGATGCACGTTCCCGGAAGATAAACATTCACCTAAAAGTTACCATTTTTACCGAAGGTGAAAAAGCCATTCCTAATGATTACCAAAGAGCCTATCAGGATGTCTCGTCGGCTACACCCATCATTGTTGTGGGTTCTGGTCCTGCAGGGCTTTTTGCTGCTCTTCGCTTAATTGAACTGGGACTAAAACCCATCGTTTTAGAACGAGGTAAAGACGTTATCGAAAGACGTAAAGACCTTGCTAAAATTCATAAGCACGAGGTAAACCCGGATTCCAACTATTGTTTTGGTGAAGGTGGTGCAGGTACGTACTCCGATGGTAAACTCTACACCCGATCTAAGAAAAGAGGATCTGTACAAAGAGTACTCGAAATTCTTGTAGGACATGGTGCTGTGGAAGATATCATGATCGATACCCATCCACATATTGGAACAAATAAACTCCCGAAAATTATCGCGAAGATGCGTGAAAACATTTTTGCGTCGGGTGGTGAAATACATTTTGATTGTCGTGTAGAAGATTTTATTCTAAAAGGAACTAAAATAGAAGGTGTTGTCGACCAAAATGGAAACAAAATTTTAGGTCACTCGGTCATCTTAGCAACAGGACATTCTGCCAGAGACATTTTTTATTTATTAGATCGACATAAAATACACATTGAAGCCAAGTCATTTGCCTTGGGTGTACGTATAGAGCACCCACAACCCATTATTGACGCTGCTCAATACCGTTGCGAAGTTCGCAGTAAATACTTACCGGCAGCCTCCTACAAATTTGTGCAACAAGTAAATGGCAAAGGCGTATTCTCCTTCTGCATGTGCCCAGGCGGACACATCGTTCCTTCGGCTACAGCTCCCGGAGAGGTGGTAGTTAATGGGATGTCGGCTTCAACGCGAAGTTCGCGTTATGCCAACTCCGGAATGGTGGTAGCCATTGAGCCCGGAGACCTACAAGCCTACACACAATATGGTGCTTTAGCAGGATTGGTATTCCAACAAGAAATGGAGAAAATGGCTTGGGCAGCAGGTGGTAAAACACAAGCGGCTCCTGCACAACGCATGGTAGATTTTTCCAACGGGAAATTCTCAAACACCCTTAACGACTGTTCTTACATACCCGGGGTCAATTCTGCGCCTCTTCACGAACTTTTGCCTTCAATGATTGGAGATAGACTTCAAAAAGGGTTTAAAGCTTTCGGACGCAAGATGAAAGGGTACTACACCAACGAAGCGAACATCCTAGGAGTAGAATCCAGAACCTCATCCCCGATTCGCATTCCCAGAGATGCGGAACTTTTGAGTCATCCACAGATTACCAACCTCTATCCTTGTGGCGAAGGTGCTGGTTATGCTGGTGGAATCGTTTCTGCGGCTATCGATGGAGAGCGCTGCGCCGAAGCGATTAAGAATTCACTCCTCTTCTGAATCATTTTTAAGTACTTCTTCGTAAATAATTTCAATACCATCAAGACTTTTTAGCATTTCTTCTTCCAGTTCCCAAGAATATTTTTTTCGTTGTGGCCCTTCGTCTTTATAATATAGTGCCCAGAATAATCCATTGATAGCTCCAAATAAATGTGCTTCCCAGGAAATGTGTTCCTGACTTGGGAAAATTCCCCAAACCATTCCACCGTATAGAAAAACGACACACATAGAGAGTGCCATCAAATTCCGATGCTTTCTAATGAATCCACTAAAAAACAGGAATGAGGCCAGTGCATAAACTAATCCACTAGCACCGATATGAAATGAGGGGCGTCCGCCTAGCCATAATAAGATTCCGGTATAAATTATGGAGTAGAGCCAAACTCTGGGAGCTAAGTTTTTGTAGAAATGAAAGAGGGCTGTTCCTAAAACCAATAAGGGTAGTGAGTTGTTAAATAAGTGTTCCCAACTCCCGTGAATAAGTACGGAACTAAAGATCCCATAGATGCCATCAGTTTCTCTGGGGTAAACTCCCCAATGGCTTAACTTTACATCGTAGAGTGTTGCGTATAGATGGATGCAAGTAAGAACAAAAACGAAGAAAAGTGGAAATTTAACGGCAGGAACAAATTCTTTTTTCATACTAGAAGCCAAGCTTTTTCTTTATGTTTTTATCGGTTGTCATGATGTTTATGCCAAGTTCTCTTCCAATAATATCGTGCATTTGTTTTTCGGTGGAACTGAAACGCCCATCGGCAACGGCTATGTCCCGGATATCAGACAGAAATGCTTTTCTGTTTTCTAGTGTAAAGCCTTCGATATTTTTAATAGACTTGGCGATTTCCAATACTGTTTCTAATCTTTCTTCACTTTTTAGGTTGTTATACCAGTCGGAAGTTTCGTGAAGAATGCGATTAAACTCAACAATATTACTTGGATTTACATCCATCCAAAGTGCTACTTTTCTTTCTATTTCTTCCATAACTTTTTCACTTAAATTTTCATTACTTAAATGAGCAAACCCCAGATAAACAAAACAAAATAAATGATAAGTAGTATGTTGGTTTGAGTTCATTATTTTCAGTCTTTATTTTAATCATTCAGAATATTACTATATCAAATGTAGCAAAAGAAAATTTTATATATTTATTCAAAATAAAATAAAATTAACAAATGAATGATCATCCTATAATGCTCCCTTTTAGTGAGGAGTGGATTGTTTGGAATTCTATCACGCTGTTACTTGTTGTATCCGTCATTTTTATTGCAAAGAGATTAGGTGATAAATTTCAGTCAAAATTAGCGAAATTCTTAGCGATATTGGTAGCTACAGAGTTTATAGCTGTTCAGACGTATTATATTTATCATGGTCTATGGACTCCTCAGGATTCTTTGCCTTTTCATTTGTGTCGGCTGATGTGGTTTAATGCGATGATCGTTCTTTTTACACGGAATCAAATAGCTTTCGAACTTTTGTTATTTATTGGTATGATCGGAGGATTACACTCTCTGTTAACCCCCGAGTTTACTCATGGAGTTGATGTTATTTTATTAGTTGATTATTTCCTGGTTCATGGGGGGTTAATTGCGATATCTCTTTATTGTGTTTTTGTTTTGGGTATGCGACCTCGAAAAATGGCATGGTTAAAAGCGTTTGTTTATTTGCAAATACTAGTTGTTTCTGTTGCGATCATAGATTTTCTTTTGGGTGCTAATTATATGTATTTGGCTGTAAAGCCCAATGTGGAAAACTTTTTTTTAATCGGTGACTGGCCTTACTATATCGTAGGATTAGAGTTGGCAATACTGCTACATGCTTTTCTTGTTTATCTTCCGTTTTATTTCAAAAAATCATTTTTGGTAAACTAGTATGATTCTAATTGTTGAAAGTGGTTCTACAAAAGCTGATTGGGTTTTATTGGAAGGTGAAACAATAAAAAGCTCTTTTCAAACCAAAGGTTGGAACCCTTTGTTTATGGACGCAGAGGAAATGAAAATCCGATTGCGATCTTACAAAGAATTACAGTCGGTTTTCAGTAGTATTAAACAGCTGTATTTTTATGCTCCGGGTTGTTCACATGTAGAGTCAAAGGAAGTTTTGCAGTCTTTGCTAGAGTTGGTGTTTGTAAATGCAAAAGTACTTGTGCAAAGCGATTTGCTTGCTGCTGCCAGAGCTGTTTATCAAGACAAAGCTCTTTTTGTGTCGATTTTAGGGACAGGTTCCAATACAGCCTTTTATGACGGAGAAGAGTTAGAACAGTTCACACCTTCATTGGGTTATGTTTTAGGTGATGAGGGTAGTGGGGCATCTCTTGGTAAAACACTTTTAAGAGCATATTTATACCAAAACTTACCGGCTGACCTGTACATGGAGTTTTCCGAAAAATATTCCATTTCAAAAGAATTGGTGTTGAGATCGATTTACAAGCAGGAACATCCCAACCGGTTTTTAGCATCTTATGTCCCTTTTTTAGTTGAACATAAAACACATCCTTTTGTTGTTGAATTGGTTGAAAAAGAGTTTGAGTACTATTTGAATACACATATTCTTTCCAATCCAATGAGTAGTGATTTTCCCTTAGCATTCGTCGGCTCAGTAGGGTTTTGTTTTCAAGATATTTTGAGAGAACTATGTAAGCAAAATAATTTGTCTGTAGCAGAAATCGTTCAGTCGCCATTAGACGGTTTGAAAGCCTACCATTGCTTAATCACTTGAAAATTAAATTTAGAGGTTAAAAATTCAAAAATGATTCCTGTAATACTCCAACAGACGTCATACATTTTTTCATTTTCTCAAAGGTTCTTTTTATGTCATTGTCGATACCAATAGATATACGAACCATACCTTCTGATAAGCCCATTTGATCTTGCTCTTCTTCCGGAATTTCTGATGAAGTACTGGAATCGGGAGCAGAGAATAAAGTTTTATAGAAACCTAAACTTACCGCTAAATAACCAATATTATCATTTTGCATAGCCTCCATAAAGGCATAGGCATTTTTTTTCGTTTTCACATCCAATACAAGCATACCACCATAACCAAACTCTTTGTTATAGGTGTTCGTCATTAACACATGTTGAGGGTGAGTATCAGCTCCCGGGTAATAAACCTTAATGCCTTCTTTTGTGAATTGTTCTGTAATGTATTTTGCATTATAACTGTGCTGTTTTATTCTAATGTGAAGCGTTCTCATATTTTTTAGAATGCTCGAAGCCCTGATTGCATCCATAACAAGACCTAACAACATACCCGCCCCATCATTTACATCTAACATTGCCATAATAAACTCTTCATCGGTACACACGACACCCCCCACAGCATCAGAAGCTCCATTAATGAATTTGGTTAGCGAATGCACAACGATATCTGCGCCTAATTCAATAGGAGAGAAGATCATTGGTGTAAAGGTATTATCCACAACAAGTTTAATGCCTGTGTCTTTTGTTAATTTTGCTATCCCCGGAATATCAGCAATTTCTAACAGAGGATTACTCATGGTTTCGCAATAAACCATTTTTGTATTCTTATTAATTCGTGCCTCTATTTGTTCTGTTTTGGTAACATCAATAAAGTGAACCTTTATACCCAGTTTGGGCAAGAAGTTTTTGAAGAACGCATAAGTACCCCCGTAAATCGTTCTACTGGCAATAATTTCATCGCCGCTTTTACAAATTTGCAGCGTACATGAAGTAATTGCTCCCATACCCGAAGCGGTAACATAAGCAGCTTCTGTGTTTTCCATGCCAGCTAAAGCTTTGCATAAATAACTTGTACTTGGGTTGGTGTGTCGTGAATACAAGTGACAACCATCCTGCTCGCCTTCAAATACGGCTTGCATGGTTGATGCTTTTAAATAAGTAAAGGTTGAAGAGTCTGCAATAGAAGGGTTTACTCCTCCGTATTCTCCAAAATTTTGTAAATCTTGGACTCGGTTAGCCGGTTTATGTGACATAATGTTTGTTTTTAATTGAAACTATTTACGTGCACTTTAATCCCGGGAGCTATTCATTTTTATCATTTATTGAATGATATCATGAAATTTTAGCAAGTCTTTCTTTAGGGGAGTTTATTTTTACTGTATTGGTTGATTCTTTAATCGTTTAATTTTTAATAAACTTAATGTCGTTTTTAGATGAATGCCGATGCCTGAAAGCTTATTTAGTTCCTTCCAAATGTATTTTTAAAGTAAATTCATTGTAGATCATTTTGTCTCCGAGGTCATCAAAAAATGAACCTGATCCGTATTTTATGTCGTGTTTGGTGCGGTCAACTTTTAGGCTTGCATTAGCGTGGAATAATTTTCCATGGCTGTGGAACTTTGCCGGAAAAGTAATTTCCTGACTGATTTCTCTTATCGTCATGTTCCCGGTTACCATATATGAAGTGCCATCAAAAATTACATTTGTAATTTTGAAGTTTGATGTTGGGTGTTTATCCGTAGCGAAGAAATCATTACTATTTAAATGATTTTCAAGTTTTGCAGCGTACTTAGGATTTTCAATATCCGTACATTTGATGCTATTCATGTCTATTTCAAATTCACCTCCAACTAGTTTTTTATCTTCAAATAAAAGAAAAGCACTTTTTAAGTTAATATATCCTGAATGTGAACCCGTAACTTTTTCTCCAATCCATTCAACTTTACTATTTTCCAAAGAAATTTGATATTGTTCCTGAGCCTGTATACTGAACAGACTTAAAATGCTAACAATTGTTGATAAAATCATCTTTTTCATATAAAGGGTATTTTGTTTCTTTATGGTGTAAAATTAAGTAAATATTTTTCATTAAAACGTCTTAGAATATGAAAAAGCAAATTGATCATGTAGCAAAGTTTCACGATGTATTTCAGATCGGTAATGAAGTGGGTCCTAAAGCAGTAGTTGGTGAAGGTGTTTACATGCTTCGTTACAATTTAATGAGCGAAGAAAATGATGAGTATCTAGATGCTTGTAAGAATAGTGATCTGGTTGAGATTGCCGATGCTTTGGGTGATCAACTCTATATTTTGTGTGGTACTATTTTAAAACATGGTCTTCAGAATAAGATTGAAGAAGTATTTGAAGAAATACAACGATCTAACATGTCTAAATTAGATGTTGAGGGCAACCCTATTTTCCGTGAAGACGGGAAGATATTAAAAGGGGAGAACTATTTTAAACCGGACATTAAAACTATTCTTTCGAGGTAATTTTACGATTTAAATCGTGTAATTTAGCATCGTATTTAGATGCAGATTCATTGAGAAAATTTTAGCATCCATTTAAATTACCAATTAACTTTTAAGATTTGGTATGACTTGTTATACCTACAAACTAAATACACAATGATTTTACAAAAAATTACAAAGATCTTATTGGCGTCAACCTTGTTATTTTCATCTTGTTCTAACAAAGATAATCAGGCACCGGAAATATCTTTTGTCGAACCTGCAATGTCTATGTATGCTATTGGTGCTACGGTTCCTCTTCAATTACACATTGAGGATGATGAAGAGTTGCATGGAGTTGATATTCATATTACCAATGAGGCAAACAGTGAGATGGTCATGATGTCCTGGGAGCACATTCATGAAGGTCACCTAATGGTTGACACATCTTTTGTTGCTCATTTAGATACGAGTGTAAAACCCATGACGAATTACTTAATTCATGTAGAAGCTGAAGATGCATCCGGAAATAAAGCAGATGCTTCTAAGTCCGTTCATATTATGGGTATGTAAGCCTAACTATTTTTATGCGTAAATAAAAAATCCTCCCGTAGATACGGGAGGATTTTTTTTTAAACAGTAACGCGCCATCCAAAAGGATCTTCAGATCGACCGTATTGTAAATTTTGCAATTCAGTTTTTAGTTTCCTGGCAAAACTATCGCTTTTATCTTCAAAAGATAATTTTTGATCTTTGTAAGTGATTGAGTTAATACTGGCAACTGTTGCAGCTGTTCCGGCTCCAAAGGCTTCAGTAATATTTCCTAATCTATGACCGAGAGCGATTTTCTCTAAACCAATTTTCTCTTCTTTGCATGGGATACCAATATGATCTGCCAGTTTAATAAGGCTGTCTCTTGTAATTCCGGGTAGAATAGAATCACTTAAAGGAGGTGTGATCAATTCATCATTTCTTCTAAAGAAGATGTTCATGGTACCGGATTCTTCTATAAACTGATGATTGTTACCATCGGTCCAAATCAGTTGTTGAAAGCCCTCTTCCTGAGCCTTTTTAGCCGGGAAGAACGAAGCTCCGTAATTACCGGCAGCTTTGGCAGCTCCTGTACCTCCTGAAGAAGCACGTGTATAATCCAGCTCTACTTTTACATGAACTTCGCCTTTGTAATAAGCTTGCACCGGGCAGGTAATGATGATAAATGTGTATTCGTCCGATGGGTTGGCTTTAATAAAGTTTGAAGAAGCGAACATAAATGGACGTATGTATAAAGCTGAAGATTCCCCATGAGGAATCCATTTTTCATCCAATTTTAATAGTTCAAAAAGCCCTTCAAGAAATAAATCTTCTGGTATTTCGGGCATACACATTCTAACAGCCGATTTGTTAAAGCGTTTTGCATTCTGGTCGGGACGAAAAAGAAAGGTTTCATCCTTTGGTCCTTTATAGGCTTTCATTCCTTCAAATATGGCCTGTCCGTAGTGTAAGGAGTGGAGAGAAGGGAGTATGTTTATGGCTCCGTAAGGCTTTATTTGACCTTCTTGCCACTGCCCATTTTTATAGTTGACAATAAACATATGGTCTGAGAATACCGATCCAAATTCAGTATCTCTCCAATTGTCTTTATCACATCTACTTTTATTTACTTTTTCAATTTTCATATCTACTTAATATATCTAAAATCTTGTTGGTTTTTAATTTTTAATAAACTGTGATAAATTAATTCGATCACATGTTGCACGTCCTCAATATGTGCAGCTTCTACCGTTGTATGCATATATTTTAAAGGAAGTGATATAAGTGCAGAGGCAACTCCACCTGTAGCAAAAGCAAAAGCATCAGTATCCGTTCCTGTAGCTCTGGAAGCTGCAAGTCTTTGGAAAGGGATCTTATTCTTGTTTGCGCTATTGATAATGAGCTTTAAAAGGTTGTTTTGAACTGATGGCCCATAGCTTAATACAGGTCCGTCACCACATTTTAAGTCACCTTGTTTGATTTTGTCGATCATTGGGGTGTTGGTGTCGTGACAAACATCGGTTACAATGGCTACATCCGGACGAATGGTTTCCACAATCATTTTAGCCCCGTGCAGACCTACTTCTTCCTGTACCGAGTTGGTGATGTATAATCCGAAAGGTAGTTTCTTTTTGTTTTTGTGAAGAAGTCGCGCTACTTCAGCGATTACAAACCCTCCAATTCTGTTGTCTAACGCTCTTCCGACAAAATAACGATCGTTGAGTGTCATAAATTCATCTTCGTATGTCACAACACATCCTACGTGAATCCCCATTTTTTCAACTTCTTCTTTGGAGTTCGCTCCACAGTCTAAAAAGATGTTATCTACTTGAGGATTCTTTTCGTCTTTTGCTGTACGTGTATGTATGGCAGGCCATCCAAAAACGGCTTTAACGATTCCTTTGTCTGTGTGAATATTTACGCGTTTTGACGGTGCGATCTGATGATCGGAACCACCATTTCTGCGCAAGTACATGAACCCTTCTTTGGTAATATAATGCACAAACCAAGAAATTTCGTCGGCATGTGCTTCAATAACGACCTTATATTTAGCTTTAGGGTTTATAATACCTA